>JABAOH010001420.1_pt2 | contig 79572 bp, 74 predicted proteins | sample 7062181 | NCBI WGS metagenome assembly JABAOH01 (sample SAMN14538630, study PRJNA623070) | marine sediment metagenome | biome: marine biome [ENVO:00000428]; feature: marine pelagic biome [ENVO:01000023]; material: deep marine sediment [ENVO:00002113]; isolation source: pool of 5 deep marine... | reverse complement strand
CTTCTGGGTTGTCCAGGATGAACATGGTCAACTGGTCGCTGAGGACCCCCGGCGAAAACAATTGGAAGTAACCGTAAAAGATCATGAGCAGCACGAGGGCGAAGAGAAAGGTGGGCAGGGACCAGCCCACAATAGCGAAAATCCTCGTGCCGTGGTCTATCCAGGTGTCTCGATGGATTCCCGATACGGTCCCCAGCCAAATTCCAAAGAGGATAACGATTGGTGCAGCGAAGAGGTTCATCTCCAGGGTCACGGGGAAATAGCGCCAAAAGGCCTCTCCAACTGGTCTGGACGCGACCAGGGACCACCCCATATTGCCCCTAAAGATCTCTCTCATCCACCGGAAGTACTGGATGTAGAACGGGTCTTCGAGACCGAACTGCTGGATAAGCCTGGGGATGTCCTTAGCCTGCTGTGGCGTTGTCACGTAAGCCGCGGCCCTCCGCTCCGGGCTGAAGGTCATGAGGATGCCGAAGATCAGAACGGAAACCCCGAACAGAACGAAAGCCAACAACAAGAATCTGCGGATGACGTAAGCAAGCATGGTAAGTTCCGTTGCCGAGAATTTTTTTTCGAAAAAACCGCCGGGAAGTAGAACACCCCCCGGCGGTCTTGAGGCTAGGGATCAGACGTTTACTCCTTCCAGATGTCCGTCAGCATTTCGTTGGCGTCCGTGAGCATGGCATTAGGCACGTAACCCTTGACCCAGTCCCTGTAAGCTCGCACCACGATCTGCTGATAGAGCGGAACAGCGATGGCTTCCGTATACCAGAGATCCTGAAGCCTGTGGTAGATCTTTTCGCGTTTCTTGGGATCGATGGTTTGGATGCCCGCTTCGCAAAGCCTGTCCACCTCCTCGTTCTGATAGGCCATAAATCGTCCGTAGACGCCCTGAGAATGCATGAACGTGTACATGAAGTTATGCGGGTCGGCATAGTCGGCCCCCCAACCGATCAGGAACAGTGGGAACTCGAAGTTGCGGTATTTGACGAGATAGTCCTTCCATTCCACATTGCGGACTTCTATCTTAAATTTCGGATTGAGCGACATGATGTTCTCGGCCAGCATCAAGGCCGCGGCTTCGCGCATCTCGTTGCCGGTATTGTGGGTGATGATCATCTTGAAGCCCTTTTCCCAGACCTTGCCGCCCCAGGCTTCCTTCATGTATTTCTTTGACTTTTCCAGGTCGAACTCGTACACCGGCACGTCCTTGTGGTAGGCCAACCCTTCGACGTTGGGGCTTGTGGGCATGATCACGAGGCCATTGAAGACGTCCTTCTTGTAAGTCTCTCGGTCAAAGGCGTGCAGGAAGGCCTTGCGCACGTTGATGTCGGAGAAAAAGTCGGGCGGGATGCCGTTGCCGTCAAGTTTCCCGCTTCCGATGTTCGGATTGCCCGTGGGGTAGATTTTCTGGCAGAAGAAGGCGGCGGTCACGGAGAGCAGCGGGACCTCATACATGGTCAGCCCTTTCATGGCTTTTACCTCAGGCACGTACTGGATGTCCACTCTGACGCGGTCGGCGTCGCCGTTCTGGAGCATGAGCTTGCGGGTGCTCCATTCCTTGACGTATTTGACGATAGCCTTCTTGAGCTTGGGTTTCGGACCCCAGTAACCCTCAAACCGCTCAAAAACGAACTCCTTGTTCGGCTCCCAGCTTTTCATCGTGTAGGCGTTGGTGCCGTTGGCAATCTTTAGCAGGGGTTCATGTCCGGGAGCGGGATTGTTGAATTTGGCAGCGTTCTTAATGTCGCCATCCCAGCAACCCTTCGAAATGGCCCACTCCTTGTCCATGATCACGGAAGAGGAGTAGCTCAGGATGCCCAATAAGGGAGGATAAGGCCTTGGCAAATGGAAGATAACCTTGTCCCCCTTGGCTTCGACGGACTTGTCAATCGTATCGAAAATACCCTCAATGATCTCGCCGTCTTTATCCCGGGTGGAACCCTTGCCGGTTAGGGCTTCCAACAGCATCCACATGGGACCGCCGTCCGGGTCGGCAATCATGTTCCGCTTGAAGGAATAGACCACGTCTTCGGGGGTCAAGTCCCCGCCCTCATGGAACTTCACGCCCTTGCGGATGGTAAACGTGTACGTTTTGCCGTCCGAGGATATGCCGCCGTTTTCCAGCGTGGGTACCTTCGTGGCCAGAAGAGGCTTGAACTTGTCCGTGTGCGACCCGTCGAAGAAGATTAACGGTTCATATATATTCCACAGCCGCTGGGACGATGTCACGTCGTAGGCCACGCAGGGATCAAGGGTCCTGAGATTGCCGTAGTTTGCAAGAATGAACGTGTCAGGGTTTTTTACCTTTGCCTGAAGGGTAACCGTAAGACAAAGGAATAGAAAACAGATGAACAGAATAATACCTCCTCTTTTCATGATGCCCTCCTCTTGTTAAAGTTCATGGAATTGGGAACCTCCCACTCCGGGATTCCCTTAGCCGAAAAAATCTGCTCTTTTCGTTTGGCAATCACCTCCTTTCCGGGGTTGTTCACTTTACAACCACGAACATTTTCCCGGCGATTCACGTCAACAATATACGTGTTGGATGATATTGTCAATACATCTCGACTCAGGAACATCGGGGCCGCATTATAGAGTGGCATGAGGCGATTCACCTACCAGAGCGTTCATGAGAGAAGTCAGGAAACAATCACCCACAAAGCACTTCCGATTGACACGAGCCCATAGCGGATTTTACTTCTGAATGCTTTGGGAATTGGATTTCTGTGCGGGAGGTCTCACGGGGGAGGCTGATCTTGCGCCGGAGATAAATGTCAGGGGAGAATTCCCGAGCTCGATTTCCCATGGGTGGGGATATTCCGGCAATCCTATGTCAATCCCTTCTCTTCCAATATCCTTTCATGCAGATTCTTGAAATCAGGCGCTGGCATGTAGCCAGCTCTATCTGGCCTCAGTTCCAATTGCGCTGCTGCGGTGGGGCATTTGGGAACGCACAGACCGCAGCCTATACACCATTCTTCGTCAACGGTCGGGAAATCGTCCCCCAGTGTAAGGGCATCAACCGGGCATGCCTCAACACACACACCGCAACCAGTGCATTCATCTTTGTCTGTGACTCTGATGAAATATGTTGCCATTAAGATATCTCTTGGTATCTTTCTCCTCTGAATGCTGCCCACACTCCAACAGGCACAAGCGCAGCAATTACAGCTATGTTTTATATCACCTACGGCATTGTCAACAAAATGAACCAAACCAGCCTCTTCACACTGTTTGATTATCTTGAGAGCCTCTTCTTTTGTGATCTCTCTCGCCAATTTCCGATCAATCACATATTCGGCCAAATCATCAAATTTCATACATACCTCGGTGGGGTGTTCACAGCCTCTACCTCGAAGATAGGCAGTCATGCGACACGGGCAATGAGCTACAGCGATTACCTCCGTCTGTTGGATAACATATTCCATCATATGGTAGGGGTAGACGGCCTGTATATCAGACTCAATGGTCTCCCCCACCGGAATGTACCGGAATGGTTTGGTCTCGCTCGGACCGTATGCCTCCTGCGTCACCTTTCTGTTAAAGTACTTGGCAACCAGAGTGGCCATGTTCCGTGCATGCGGGGTATCATCTCCCTTCCAGAAAAAAGTCTGAGGAAACCCGAAGCCAACCTGCTGCAAGGCATACCCCTTCTTCCCGTCCCTGGTCTTCCCGCAAAAAAGCAGTCCTTTTTGTACAAGACCTTCCAGAGTATCCTCCAAATCCGCCCGTGGAAGATCAACCGCCTCCATAATTGCATCAATCCCGCTGGGTTGAAGCGGGCTGACTTTGGTCGGAAGTCCCAGCGCAACTTCCGCTTCCTTTGGGTTGAAATTTGCCCTGAGTATATCTACCAAGTCCTCACTAGGCGGGTATCCCATTCCCAAAGAAGAGAGGTGATACGCCAATCGTCTGTATATATCTATTGTATGATTTCGTGTATGCACCCTTGTTACCTCCCTATCAATTGTGAATGTTCATATCCTCAACGTCAAATCAGAACAATATGCCCTCTCCTTCCCCATCCTCCTTGAGAGCCACGATGGATTAGATTCCGAAACGCGGAAAAAAGGATGTTGGAGAAAACCTCAAATAAGACGAGTTAGGCTGAGGCGGTGCCACACAGATGTCGGCGCTCCTGAAAAACAGGATTTTGTCCTGACGCCCCGGGGCAATGACATCATCCCGGTACTCGGACCCGTGGTCACCGCCTACCGAAAAGGAGTATATCATTACCACAAATCTTGTAAACTTCTGACTTTGCCATGCTTCAACGAGATGATATCGTTTCTGCAGAAGAGCTTCCATACAATTCTATGCCCTTACGTTAGGCAAAGGGGAAGCAAGAGCATACTCGTTATGATACGGATGTGCACGGGTGATATTTTATCGAATATCACCCCTGAACCCTTCCCCAGAAATCAAATATAATCAGATAATTGTACGGTCCAACCTCTAGGATTTTTCCCTTTCTGAAACCGTATGGGACTACCATGGTCTCAACGTCTTCAGGTGTCAGCCTGATATCAATTGGTGGTCCGGGTGGACCATCAATTTTCTTAAACTCAATGATTGCCAATGAACCCTGAGACTTTAGTACCCTCCCCGCCTCTTTCAGTGATCCATCAGCATCTTTTGTCTGTACGAGATCATGGAGTACCGTTGCCATCAAACAGACATCAACACTGTCGTCGTCTATAGGTATTCGCTTACCGGCATCAGCAACGATGGCCTTGATATTCTTGATGCCTTCGGCTTCCGCCTGTTTCAAGAGGCTGGCTATTCCTTCCTCCCACAAGTCAACGGCATATATTAACCCCTCGCCCCCAATGATTTTTGAGGCAGCTATAGCGTACTCTCCCCTACCACAGGCCATGTCAAGGAAGGTGCTCCCCCTTCTAAGCAGGAGTTCACCGAAAATCCTCCCCGGAACGACGAGCTCAAAACTGCTTTTGCCTGCCCCCAGAGGTTTCTCTGTACGTTTAGTTGCCATTTCCCTCAAAACTCAAGAAAAATCGATCGGGATACCCCTTTCACACAACGCTTCTGGGTAGAAAAGAATTCCCACGCGATGGAAAACCCTTGGAAAAAATTGGCAAATGAGAATCAATGCCAGTCCAATCGCCGCCATCTATCATAGCAATCCCAAAACTTACGAGTAATTTCCAGTGATTCCTTTGCCCATCTCCTTGCAGTTTTTGTCATGAGCTTTTCTTCAAACATCCTCTGAACCTTCCTCGTCTCATTGACATTTTCATCCCAGGCCTTATTCCTTGCCTGTGAATTGCAAAGTAATTCTCTGACGCAGCCATACGGACCCAAGACTTCCATCCCGTCAGAATCGAAGACAATTTTGGCTTCCAAGGAAGAACTCGGCTTGATCTCATTCGCTTTACAGGACACCACAATTTCCGTCAATTTTTCTCGAGTTCCCCCATCAATATCCAAAGATGATAAAAACTCCTCCAGAGTTTCAATGTCATCATGAAGTTGATGTAACCAGGCTCCGGCTTCAACGAGGAAGGATTCTCCCCCTTCGTTTTCCATGATTTTTTTGGCAATCTTGACTACTCGTTCTCCATGTCCAATATTGTGAGCAAAGTCCAGTTTCGCGTAATATGCTCGAGCGAAATTCTCAATCTTTCCCATTACACGTGCCTTATGTCTCATACTCATCTCCAAGGGCCTTATTTTGCTTCAATATATTATTAACTTCACTGAATGATTCTTTACGTGCTCAGCCCTTCGGGGCTGTAGAAGCAGATTGGCCCAGCTTAACATAATTGCCATCTCCATTGGTCCCCTTGCCCTTCATTCTTACGGAGAAAACCTCTGGATTCTTGATCTTACATACTTAAAGGGAATAAGCATAGATACCTTCTTCTGATATTCGCGATACTCCTCGCCATACTCGATGAGGAGTTTTCCTTCCTCGAGAAAGGTTCCCACTATCAGATAGATGGTAATTGTTACGTTCGTAATGAGCGCGGATACGTCCAATCCTCTGGCCCAAATGAGCATAATTGTTCCAAGATACCAGGGATGTCGAGTTATCCCAAGAATACCCGTAGTCTCTAGCTTGCCGGTCTCGGTCAGGACGCTCTGTGAAGTTCCCATTATGATCTGACGAAGGCCCAGGAATTGAAGCATGTCATAATGCCTCGCCCCAGCGAAGAACAACAAAACCGCACCTATCAGCAGGAGCGCTTGAAATACGATCATAAATCCTTCCCAGCGAAATACTATGTGCCCTTGTATCGATTGCCCATAGAGGATAACAGGTATTATCGTCGCTATGGCCGTGAGGTTAAAGACCAAACGATAAAAGCGAAAGGAGCTCCCAAACCGGCGCTTAAGACATTCAGTTGTTGTCAGGGAAATCATTCCACTGTGAATGGCACACCATATGATCCACAACAGGGCGAGCATAAAATACTTCATTTCATTGAATTCTAACCCCGCAGTGCAGTACAATCAAGAAGTAGCCTATATGTGGGGGTGACGACGAGGCTCGAATATCACCACCTAGCTGATTGGCCTACGCTGGGGGGTTTCGTTAATCAAGCCGAATCGGAACCATTACGATAGGGGGAGGAATCTATGGGCGGGCTGTTTGGTGTGGTTACGCGAGAGGACTGCATTGAGGATCTGTTTTTCGGGACCGATTACCATTCTCACCTCGGAACGAAGCGGGGAGGACTTGCAGTAAAGGGCTCGGACGGCCTGAAGAGCGCCATCCGCAATATCGAAAACGATCAGTTCAGGTCGAAGCTCGAGGATGACCTTCCGAAGCTCCACGGCAGCCAGGGCATAGGGGTTATAAGCGACTACGAGGACCAACCGTTGATCATAGGATCCCATCTCGGAACGTACGCCATAGTTACCGTTGGAAAGATTAACAACCTCGACCAACTCTTCAGAAGAGCCTCGGGGAAGGGAGTGCACTTTTCGGAGATGAGCCGGGGTGGGGTTAACCCGACGGAGCTTGTCGCTACCTTGATAAATGAGGGATCCACTTTCGCGGAGGGGATACAAAACGCCCAGGAAAAAATTGATGGATCCTGTTCGATGCTCCTCCTCGCCGGGGATGGGCTCTATGCTGCGCGAGACAGGCTCGGAAGAACGCCCATTGTGCTTGGGGAAAAGCCGGGAAGCTATGCCGCGACTCTCGAGACGTGTGCTTTTCCCAATGTGGGGTATGTCATCACGAGGTACCTCGGCCCAGGCGAAATAGTACGCATAACAAAAGACGGGGTTGAGCAGAAGAAGGCACCCGAGGCCAGGATGCAGATCTGCGCTTTTCTCTGGGTCTACTACGGCTATCCCGCTACGAGTTATGAGGGAATCAACGTGGAAGCCGTACGGAATAAATGCGGGGCCACGCTCGCGAGAAACGACGATGTGGAAATAGATATCGTCGCGGGAATACCCGATTCAGGAACGGGCCACGCTATAGGCTACGCCAATGAGGCGGGGATACCTTACAGAAGGCCTTTTGTAAAATACACACCCACCTGGGCAAGAAGTTTCATGCCGCAGGATCAAGGCATGAGGGATCTCATCGCGAAGATGAAGCTTATCCCCGTGCAAGAGCTGGTGCAAGGGCAGAGGTTGCTTTTCGCCGAGGATTCCATCGTCAGAGGCACCCAGCTCAAGGATACCATACAGAGGCTGTATGAATGCGGCGCAAAGGAAGTCCACATGCGGCCGGCTTGTCCCCCCTTGGTATACAGCTGCAAGTTTCTCAATTTCTCCCGGTCCAGATCCGAACTGGACCTCGCGGGGAGAAAGGCAATCCACGAGATCGAAGGGAGGGCTGACAAGATTCCCCATGAGTACACCGATCCCGATTCGAAAGAGCACGCTACAATGGTTAAGAGGATAAGGGAAAGGTTACAATTAACTACGCTGAAGTACCAGCGTCTGTCCGACCTCGTGGAGGCAATCGGTCTGCCCAAAGATAGGCTCTGCACATACTGCTGGGACGGCACCGAGTAACTTCCAATTCATAATCCTCAATTCTTCATGGAGCCTCAACCTGCGCCCTCCTCATACTTAACTCTTAATCCTTCCTCTAGCCTCCAACCTCTCGCCCTTAGCCTTAACCTCAACCTTTTCCAGTCTTCACTCTTCATTCTCAATTCCGCATCCTTTACCCTTACTGCCTACTCCCTACTCATAGCCTCTTCCCTCAACCTTAGCCTTAACCTTAACCTTCCCCTTCTCCCCAAACCTTTTTCAAGAACTGGTCCCTACCAGACCCGTATCGATAGAATTTATACCGAATAGGGTTTTTCCTATAATAGTCCTGATGGTATTCTTCCGCCCTGTAAAACTCCCCTGCGGGCACGATTTCGGTAACAATCTTCTTTTCAAAACGGCCCGAATTTTCCAGCTCCCTTTTTGAAACCAGGGCCAGTCTATTCTGCTCCTCGTTATGATAGAAAATGGCTGTTCTGTATTGGCGCCCTTCGTCCACAAACTGTCCATCGACCTGGGTGGGGTCGATGTTTCTCCAGAAAACCCTCAGCAACTCCGCATAGGTAATTCGGGAGGGATCGTAGACGATTTCAACGGTTTCGGCATGTCCTGTCTTACCGGAAGACACCTCTTTATATGTCGGGTTTTTCTCCTGTCCTCCTGCATACCCGACGGTGGTCGATATCACGCCGTCCAGTTTATCAAAAGGGGGCTCCATGCACCAGAAACAGCCCCCGGCAAAGGTAGCCTTTTCGAGCTTGCCTCCTGCCTCACGAGAAGCCTTGTTTGGGTTGCCAGCATGAACAACGCTGAGAACACTCAGAACAACAAATCCGATCATGTATGTCATTGGCATTTTCATTTACACCACCCCTTCATATCGGAGAAAAAAGTATATGATACAGCTTTATCATTACTCCCTTTTCTTAAATAATAGCCCAATAACGGGCAACAATTCACGGAATGGACTGCAAAGATATGAAGGAGAATTTTACGATGTGATTTGATCCAAAAACGGCTCACGAACTAAGCGGAAAAATGGGGGGAATTTTGGTAGCAGGTAGCTTGTGCGATCAAGATTTAGCAATGAGCTCCCTGAGCTTATCTACCGCCGGAGGTAATACTTCTCCTATTTTTTCTTCAAAACGCAGATGACAAAGGTTATCCAAAGGAGTTTCTCCCTGATTGATAATAACCAAGCGGGCACCTGATTCCAGGGCTATCCGTGGCATTTCATTCGCTGGACTCACGACAAGACTGGAACCTGCAACGATAAAGAGATCACACTGCTTTGAATGCGAGAAAGAGTTCTGCAACTCCTCTTGGGGTAACGGGTCGCCAAAGTCAACGACACTGGAAACCAGCCTTCCGCCACAGAAACAGATCTCTAACCCTGGAGATTTGTCCGTCGGAGTCCGGCACCGTTGACATCTGAGCTTGGCGGTATTGCCGTGCAACTCGGCCAATAGATCCGGCTTGATGCCTGACATCAAATGAAGGTTATCCACATTCTGAGAAATGAGGAAACGCATTTTACCCGAATTCTGTAATTCAACGATAGCTCGATGTCCTACATTTGGCTCTACCGAAGAAAATGGCCGGGGCTTGGGAGGAAGCCCTTTGTCTCGCCTTGTCCAAATACCATCCGGCCCCCGAAAATCGGGCAGTCCCGATTCGGTACTGATGCCCGCCCCCGTGAAAACGACGAGATATTGGGATTCAAACATCCATTGGGCTAACTGCTCGATCCGCTCTTCCAGGTTACTCATTCTGCCCGGTCGCTCCTTCTGAGGTGGCAGGCAACATAGTGACCACCTCCAATATCGATAAACGGAGGCTCTTCAGTCCTGCAGATGCTCTCGGCATCTCCGCACCGTGTGTGGAACCGACATCCACTCGGAGGGTTTATGGGACTCGGCACGTCTCCCTCGAGGATAATCCGTTTTCTCTTCCCCGTCTGATCAACAACCGGTATGGCCGACAGAAGTGCCACAGTGTAAGGATGCTGTGGCCTATTATAGAGTCCGTATTTATCTGCCATCTCTACTATCTTACCCAGGTACATCACCGCTACCCTATTGCTCATGTGCCTCACCACGCTCAAGTCATGAGCTATGAACAGATACGTTAGGCCAAATTCCCTTTGAAGATCCCTGAGAAGATTTATGATCTGTGCCTGGATCGAAACGTCCAAGGCCGATACAGGTTCATCGCAGATGATAAGCTTTGGATTCAATGCGAGTGCCCTTGCCACTCCTATTCTCTGTCTCTGGCCACCACTAAATTCATGGGGGTACCTTCTCGCATGAAGTGGGCTTAGGCCAACCACCTCTAACATCTCCCTGACCCTTCTTCCCTTCTCCCTGCCTTTAGCAACACCATGTATCTCCAAGGGGTCGCCTATTATATCTCCAACGGTCATTCTCGGGTTTAAGGATCCATATGGGTCTTGGAAGATTATCTGCATGCCTCTCCTCAATGTCCTCATCTCTTTCCGGGAGAGCTCCGAGATCTCCTTACCTTCAAAATAAATTTCCCCAGAAGTTTTCTCTATGAGCCTCAGGATGAGTCGTCCTGTTGTAGACTTCCCACACCCGCTTTCCCCCACCAGGCCCAAGGTCTCTCCCCTCTTTATCCGGAAGCTCACCCCGTCCACTGCCCTGACAGAGCCAACCCGCTTGGAAATAAGTATCCCTTTCCTTATCGGAAAGTACTTGACGATGTCCCTTATGTCGACCAAAATGTCGTTATCCATGGAACTACTCTTCAGTACCTCCCTCTTTCCCTCGGAAACTTCTTTCATCCCCGAGTGCCCTCGAACGAATCATTTTTTGCCGCTTGAACCCCGTCACACCTCACCGTTCGACTTATATCCCGTGTATCGCCAGCAGCTCATCAGGTGTCCTGGCTCAACTTCAACAAGATCCGGCTCCTCCTTGGTGCAAATCTCCTGTGCATAAGAGCACCTCGGGTGAAACCGACATCCTCTCGGTAATCCAAAGGGATTCGGGACACCCCCTTCTATAACCGCAAGCCTATCCTTGTCCTCATATAAACCCGGAATCGATCCGAGAAGGCCAATGGTATATGGATGTAGAGGATTCGTGACGACGGACTGGGTTTCAGCACCTTCGACTATCTTCCCCGCGTACATCACGACTACTTTGTTTGCTACATCGGCCACTACTCCTAAATCGTGGGTTATGAGCAGCACGGCCATCCCCAAATCTCCTTTGAGCTTCTTTATGAGGTCGAGAATCTGAGCCTGAATGGTTACATCTAAGGCCGTGGTGGCTTCGTCAGCTATGAGGAGCTTGGGGTTACATGACAACGCCATTGCTATCATAACCCTCTGCCTCATGCCACCAGACATCTGGTAGGGGTACTCATCCACCCTCCGCTCAGGGGACGGAATTCCAACCATCTTTAACATATCAATTGCCTTCCTTCGGGCCCCCGTCCTGTTCACCTTCTGATGGAGGATTATAGATTCCATTATCTGTTCTCCTATGGTGAAAACCGGGTTCAGGCTCGTCATGGGTTCCTGAAAGATCATGGAGATTTGGTTTCCCCGGATGAGACGCATCTCTGCCTCGGTCTTCTTTACGAGGTCTTCGCCTTCGAAGATTATCTCTCCACCCACAATCTTTCCAGGAGGATCCGGTACGAGCCTCATGATCGAAAGGGCTGTGACGCTCTTCCCGCAGCCACTCTCGCCGACTACCCCCAGGGTCTCACCTTTGCCCATGGAGAAACATACATCATCAACTGCCCAAACAACGCCATCCTCGGTGTAAAAATAGGTTTTAAGGCCCCTCACCATTAACAATGGCTTATCTCCCTGCAGCAAGGCCCCTCCTCCTGTCGACGATGAACCTACTAATGTGAAAGCAGATTTCGTTCCGTTGGAGGCTTAGATAGTCCCGAAAGTGTTCTAGGTACGTGTCAATGTTGTCTTGGATAAACTCTTTGCCGTGAACTCCGTAACAAACGCCGCAATCCGGTGCGCCTTCCTCGTATTTGATTAAAACTCGCCATCTACTTTCTTCCTTACCTACGTTCTATGATCCTTAAAAGGTCTGGAAAGTCCTCGACCAAAGGATATTCAGCATCGTCTAGCACGGGATCTTTGAGACCGTGTCCCGTTACCAAGATGACAACCTTCTCGCCGGGTTGAACTACCTCTCCTTTTAACAACTGCCAGAACCCGGCGAGTCCCGCGGCCCCAGTAGGCTCTGCCCAGATACCCTCCCTTTCTGCCAACTGCTTCGTTGCCGAGAATATCTCCTCATCCGTTACAGAAATAGCCATCCCTTTTGATAGGGTAATAAGCTTCAGTACGTGCTCACCGTCTTGCGGATAGCCGATGAGTGGATCAGCTATTCCCGTAGCCACGGTTTTGACCTCATTACTCCACGGTAACACCCTTGCAACGCCCTGTCGAAACGCTAATGCAATAGGGGAGCAGCCCTCGGCTTGCACCCCTACCAAACGGGGCACTTTCCCGGCATATCCCAGTTGAGCCAGTTCATCAAATCCCTTGTAGCAACCAGCTAAGAGTGGCCCCGCACCAATTGGCACGAATACCCAGTCAGGTATGTTCTTCTCCAACTGAGAGAAGACTTCGTAGGCTACTGTCTTATCCCCTTCCGTTGGGAAAGGACTGAGAAACGTAGTGGCCGCGTTAACATAGCCCAGCTCATTGCTAACGGATAGCGCGATCTCGAAGGCGCGGCTGACATCCCCCCTAATCCGAAAAATCTTAGCACCATGGGCCGCCATCTGCTTCAGTTTTCCAGGAGAGGCACTTTCCGCTACGAGAATGTAGGCCTGGAGATTCCCCCTGGCCGCGTAAGCGGCAAGTGAGACACCCGCATTCCCCGAAGAAGAGGTTACGAGAACTTCTGCCCCTATCCCTCGTGCTTTCGTAACTGCGAGGGATATCGGTCGGTCCTTGAACGATCCGGTAGGATTGGCTCCTTCGTTTTTGAAATATACTTCACACTCCCCATCCACCAAAGAAGGAACCAAGGGGGTTGATCCCTCCCCAAGGCTGACCCATGGAGAGTCTGGGGCTATGGGAAGCAACTCTTTGTAGGTTCCCATCCCCATGCCCAACATGGGCCAGCCCACGGGTAATTCTTTTCGTAGGCTTGGCAAATCGTACTTAACTTCCAAAATGCCGCCACACCCCGGGCACAGGTAAACATATCCCTCGCTGGCGATTTCTTTCTTGCATCGTGTACAGGAAATTTTATAGCTCATATTTCTTTGAAATTCTCAACCGGCGCAAACACGTGATTGGCAACGGCATGCTTTCTATTGCCCCCTCAGCCGTGGGTCTAACAAATCCCTCAAGCCGTCTCCGAGTAAGTTCAAACCGAGTACCGTGGTCATAATCGAAAGGCCCGGGATAACGGTAAGCCACCAGGCAACACTTATGTATTCGCGTCCCTCTGCCAACATGTTCCCCCAGCTCGGCGTAGGAGGCGGTGTCCCAACCCCGATAAAGCTCAGGGCCGACTCGACGAGAATAGCATGGGCGAAAAGGAAGGTTGCTTGAACCACGATGGGTGACAGGGAATTTGGGTAGATATACTTGAACATGATCCGGAAATCGCTGGCCCCCAGAGCCCGAGCCGCCTCGATGTACTCATTCTCCCTGATGGCGATAACCGCGGACCGCACAACTCTTGTCATACGCGGTAATTGCGTTAGCACTATTGCGATAACTAAGTTTGTCTGCTTGGCTCCCAGAAATCCCATCAAAGCAATCGCTAAAATGAGCGAGGGAACGGACATAAGAACATCCATGATTCGCATGACCGGGTTATCAAGCCAGCGAAACCAGGAAACGCACACTCCTATCAGGGAGGCCAGTAAAGTAGTAATAACGACGATGATAGCGGAGATCCTTAGGGAGATTCTCGCAGCGTACACAATGCGTGTGAGGACATCCCTGCCGAAACCATCGGTACCAAAAGGGTGCACGGCATTGGGATGCTGGAGCCTGTTACGTATATTGCTCTTTATCGGGTCGAACTGGCAGAGCATAGGTCCAAACATCGCTGTAAGCACAGCCACAATAATGATAATTGTCCCGGCGGCTATGAAGGGGTTGCGAAAGAGTATTCTCTTACTTTGCCTTATCAACGAAGGTCCTTCAATGAGTACATCAGCACTGACATCCATCTATGCTCCTCCCTCCTCTAGTCCGTACCTGACCCTTTTGTCAATCATGGCATAGGAGATATCGACCAGCAAATTCATCGCCACGTTCGCAGTAGCGATGAAAAGCAAAACACCCTGAATCACATGGTAATCTCGCCTCGCGACTGAGTCGATGAGCAAGTTGCCCACCCCCGGCAGGGCAAACACCATCTCGATGATCACTACTCCCCCCAGCAGGTAAGCGAAGCTCATCCCTACCACCGTCACTATGGGAAAGGCCGCGTTGGGTAAAGCATGCTTGATGATAACCTTCCATCTGGGCAACCCTTTGGCACGGGCGGTAAGGGCCACATAGTCTTGGCGCAGCACCTCCAGAAGGCTCGATCGTGTCATCCGAGCTTTAAGGGCGGATTGAGCAAAACCTATCGCCAAGGCAGGCAAAGTAAGATGCCGGATCCATTCGAAGGGGTTTTTGAATAAGCTTACATACCCCACTACGGGAAACCATCCCAGTTCTACGGCAAAGATGAGCATGAGAATCAGGGCGAGCCAAAAGGCCGGCATTGAAACCCCAAACATCGCGAGAAACATGAACACCTGATCCCAGATGGAACCTCTTTTGACGGCCGCCAGTATTCCGCTGGGAATCGCAATGACCAACCCGATCAACATTGCAACGAGGGCCAGAGTAAAGGTCATGGGAATCCTTGCAACCAACATCTCGAAAACGGGTTGATTATTAAAGAATGACCGGCCCATGTCGCCTCGCAGCAATCCCCTGAGATAGTCGTAAAATTGCACGGGTAAAGGCTTGTCGAGCCCCAGCTCGCGTCTCACAATCTCCACGTTCTCCGCGTTGACCCCCATCTCCCCGCTCACGATCATCAAGGCTGGATCACCGGGTGTGAGATGAATGAGGCTGAAAATCAGCACCACATCCAGGAATAGTATAACGAGGGCAGAGGCTATGCGTTTTACGATGTAAGCGCCCACGATGCCGAAACCTCCCTCCAGGCGTTCAAATTACCCTTATCGAAAAATGGGAGGGAGATCAACCCCGATCCTCGGAGTTGGCTCCCTCCCTGAAAATTCACCGCCCTCCCGTGTAGTCAAGGCTGGCATACCCAGGGAACGAACAGCCGCGGCGCCTGCCGCTATTTCTCTAGCCATACGTTCCAAAGCGGGTGAATGTAGATGGGCTGCAGACCCTTAACGTGATCCCTCTCACCTCTCAGGGCGAACATGTCACCCAAGGTTACCCACGGAACCTGCTCGACAATGACGTCCCGTTTAAACTCCTCGACTGCTTGCCGCACCTTCTCGAGATCCGTCTCTACACTTACGGCGTCCATGAGTTTCTGAGTCTCTGGGGAATCAAAGCCATGGTTTTTGACGTTCGTGATATCAGAAGGAGTAGGTTCGACTGTCCTCGTATACAGGAGGTCCCACTTCGTGCGATCCCTACGCTGCTGGACAACGGTGGGCCAGTCTCTCAGGTCGAGAAATACGTTAAAACCAGCTGCCCTGAGCTGCTCCATGATCATAATGGCAGGCCGCCGGTGATGGAACTGGGTAGCGGACGCCAGGAAGCGGAAAGGTTGACCTTTTTTCCCGGGTTCGTAACCGGCTTCCTTGGCCAACTCCTGGGCAAGTTCTTTGTTGTTCTGGTTATAGACCTCCTTCCCCGTATCACTCCACAGCGCCTGGAACCGGAAAAACAACTGATCGGGATTGAGATCGTAGAAGTCTTTGTTGCCCGTGGCCGCATACATGATGTCATCCATGTTAAGGGCCGCCCGTACGGCCTTCCTCATCTTGGGATCCTTCATTATCCCTTCCATGCTGAAGTAGATAACGGGTTTCATGTCGAACTTGATGATGACCGGATTTGCTCCCGGGGTCTCCCGCAGTTCGTTGAGGTACTCCTGCGGCACCGGCTGCGTGGCATCAAACTCACCCGTCTTCAATCCAGCCAGCCGAACCTCTGCTTCGGGGATGCTCTTGAAGACTATTCGGTCGAGGTAGGCTACCTTTTTCCCCGCAAGACCCCCCCGGACATCCTCTCGGGGAGAGTAATCATCAAAGCGTTCGAGAATGATGTGCCGGCCTGGAATCCATTCAACGAACTTGTACGGCCCGGTCCCAACATACGCCGACAGTTTACCAGGAGCCGCCCCTTCAATGATCTCCTTGGGATGGATTACCGGCTGACAGGTTTCCTGCGCAAGAACGAAAGGCAAGTTGGCCAGAGGAGCGCTGAGTTTAAAAGTCACTGAGTAGCGATCCGTGGCGACCACCTCGTTCACGCGCTCGAGCAGAGCCTTCCGGGCTGATACCTCACGCCACCGGTTCAGCGACGCCACGACATCCTCAGAGGTCAACTCCTTCCCGTTGTGAAAACGAACACCCTTCCTGAGGTTGAAGGTCCATTCCAGCCCATCTTCGCTTATTTCCCAGCGATCGGCCAACATGGGCCGGGGGATGAATTTCTCATCCATTGCGGCTAGGCCTTCCCATATGTATATCGCTGCATAAGCAGCTATCGCCCTGGCAGTACTAACATGGGTATCCAAAGTAGGCGGGTTGCTCGAAACTGCAAAGGTAAAGGTGCCACCCTTTTTAGGTCCCGCCGCAAGACTACTTCCTGTAAAACCTGCTATGATGGCAATTGCCACCATGATAGTGAGAATTCGCCTTGCCATTACGTTACCCTCCTTTCTCAGAAAATCGATCTTTGCTTACCAACTGAACAGTCCCTTGCCAAATCCTCCTTTCCCAATAAAATCCCCCCTTTCGTTTTAAGGCCTCTTGTCTCAATAGCATCCCCCCTTTCTATGACGTATTGTCCGCCAATTATCCGTCCACCTCATGCTTCTAAGGTCGTGTTCATTGCCGCCCGCGTGCAGGTATCCCGTCTGTTATTCCTTATAACACATTCGCTCTGATCCTACAATTCAGAAAGTAATCTCTTCTCAAAGGACCTCTTTGCCCTCCTTAAGTGTTTCCGCATCAATTTCTCTGATAATTCCTCGTCATGGTTACTTAAGGCATCGATGATAGCCATATGCTCGGGCAAAGTCGTCCTCGGAGACCTTGTCAACCCTTCCTGATAGGTACGGAGAAGAAAATTGAAACTTGTATTTATCTGAAAAAGCATTTGGTTCTGACAGATCTCTGTAATCCTCTGATGAAACTCTATATCAGCCTTCGTGTAAGCCTCCATGTCGACCTTCTCCAAGGGGAGAGAGAAGTCTTGGAATATGTCTCTTAACTCCTCAATCTGTTGATCAGTAGCTATTAATGCCGCTTCCCTAGCAGCTGTCCCTTCCAAGGCCTCCCTGATATCGTACATCCATAACATCTCTCTCTTTGAAAACTTCTTAACGAAAGCTCCTCTGTTAGGTACAGTTTCCACCAGCCCTTCGCTTTCCAGCATTCTCAGGGCCTTTACCAAGGGGGTTCTGCTCACTGATAGCCTTTTGGCTAAGTGTTCCTGGAGAATCTTCGAACCCGGTTTCAGTTCCCACTCCAAGATCATCTTCTTTAACGTCTTATACACGTGATTAGTCAAATCATTAAATTCTTTTGAATTAGAAATGTTAATATCTCCGTCCTCCTGGGGATATTATGAATTCAAAAATCGAACTTTCGGGAGATTTCGAACCCAAAATAGACCACTTTTTCGACATTGTCAAATAATTCTGTTAGGACCTGAATACATGAATATGGAGGGGGTTTCCGAAGTAGAAAGTGTCCGTAAAGTGCCTCCCAATCACCTTCTTCCAGGGATAATGGGCAAAATGACATGAGAAGGGCGGCTCGAATCGTGGTAGACGGTATTTTCGGCCGCGACCATTCGTCGATTCAATCCAAGGGGTTCCCCGGTGGTCGGATTGACATCAAATCTGGGAAAGTTGCTGCTGGAGATATCGATCCGGATACGGTGCCCTTTCTTGAAGACGTTGGCCGTACCGAATGGTTCAATGGTAAAGAGATAGATTTCTCCCGGCTCCATCAACTCCTGCCTCTCCGGAGAATTCCTGTACCGAGCTCTGATAATTCCGTCGGTCAAGTTCATCTCAAACCCCGACGGAAAATCCTTGCTCGGGGGATAGACATCTATCAGTTTGGCAGTGAAATCCGTATCCGGCGCGTTTGATGATGCATAGAGTTTCACAGTAATCGGCCCGGTAACTTCTATATCTTCTTTGAGCGGTTCAGTCTGGAAAACAACCACATCGTGACGAGTCTTGAGTGGCAAATACGGTGGTCTTGATCCGTAGAAACCTTTCTCTGGATCCCCCTTGAATTCCCTTTCTCGCTGATCGAAGGCGCCGCCAACGTACAGGGGTTCTGAGGCAGCCATTGAACCGCCAATAGTCGGAACGGGATGAATTGGGTCGTATCTATACGTTGTAGGTGTTTCATTCGAACCCGGCTTGTTCGGGCTTAAGGTGCCGTCGCCGTGAAAATAGTAGTTCGTAAACTTTGTACCGGGCAATGGCCAATCCTCTTCAGTCCTCCAATATCCACCATGGAATAACCTGCCGTTATCATCCTTGTGGCCATCTCCCGTTCCCATGATAAAGAGCCTAATAGCAGGCTCCTCTCCTACGCGGTTTCTCTTCCCCTTTAGGAAATGGTCGAACCACCGCGCGTGCCAATCAGTGTAAAAGTCGGGAATGGCAGCATCAGGTCCAAAATCCACATCCCCCGCGTACGTCTGAGTAACTCCGCCATGTATCCAGGGACCCATCAGCAATCGAATAGGTGATCCTTTTATTCTCGAGAGTCCCAAGTAATTATGAACGGCCGTTCCGCAGTAGCCGTCATACCATCCTGAAATGTGAACCATGGGAATGTCTGAGGTCTGGTCGTAATACTCAGCCCAGTTCACTCCCATCTGTTTCCAGTAGTCATCATAGTCGCCATGAGTCATCATCTCGAACATATATTCCTCGAAATTCGGGGCTATGGAGAGCGGATTGAGTCCCTTTCTCAGCGGCAAGACTTGGAACCAATCCATAACGTTTTCTATCTCCAACATATCCTTCACAACTGGATTATCCGTCTCTTCGGCAACTTGCCTGAACGCCCACGTCAACTGTTTCAAGGCGAATGCGCCATGGTTGCGGATCCCATGATCCCACCCGTTGTACATGCCTCCCATGGTCACGACTATTGTCTTTAGATGCGGCGGGTTCAACATCGCGGCACACGCCTGTACGTGAGCACCATACGAAACGCCCCACATCCCTATTTTCCCATTGGTGTATGGCAACTTAGCAAGCCATTCGACCGTGTCATATCCATCTTCTGGTTCATTCACATATTTCGTAAAGATGCCCTCGGATTTGTACCGGCCTCTGCAATCCTGAATAACGACGACATATCCATGCTTGACGAAATGATTCCCTGGTTCGACAAACCTCTCACTTTTTTTGTTGTAGGGAGTTCTTTGCAGGATGACGGGGAACTTCTTCTCCACGGGAGCGCCATTGATGGCTGGGCGGTAGATATCGGCCGCGAGCCTCACCTTATCCCGCATCGGAATCATCACGTTTTCTTCGTGTATGACCACATCATACAATTTTTGCTGCCCTGGAAGTTCGGACCCCCCTTTGCCCATTACATTTGTCCCCCCTCATCCACTTCCCTTCTTCTGGCTACTCCCTTCCCTTAGGTTAATCATACCCAGGGCGAAAACCCGAAATGACTTAGAATCTTCCCGCTCGGGGTATCCATTACTCCCCTACCCTCACTATCATTTCTACCTCAACGGTTATGTTTCTGGGCAGGCTGGATGTCCCGAGAGCGGCGCGGGCGTGCTTCCCCTTTTCGCCAAATATGCTCTCCAGAAGCTCTGAGGCCCCATTAATCACCTCTGGTTGATTCCCAAAGTCCGGCGTGCAATTTACAAACCCTCGGACCTGAACCACCTCTTCTATCTTATCAAGGCTTCCGACCAAATCCTTCACCGCGGCGAGGCAATTGAGGGCGCAGATTTTCGCCGCTTCGTAACCCTCCTCCAGAGTCTTTTCCGAACCCACTTTGCCTGTGTGAATGGGTTTTCCCTCGACGGTAGGTCCCTGTCCAGAGCAAAATACCAGATTTCCCACTTTTTTGGCTGGAATGTAAGCCGCCACAGGTTTGGGCGCGGGGTGGAGCGTAATGCCCATCTCCTTCAATCTCTCTTCATAACGTGACATAGAAACATCCTCCTTCGCCTAACAGGGGCTCAGAGAACCCCTTAAGACTTGACCAGGGATTTCTCGTAATCCACGATGATGTATTTTTTCCCTCTTTGAACTACTTTGTGTCCCTCTAATTGCAAACGTGCCTTTTGACCTTCAACCCCTCCGGGATATTTCGGATTCAATTCACCACCTGTTTTCAATGTCCGCCAGTAGGGAGTTATTTCCTCCTTTCCCTCTATTGCCTCTTCCATGGCGGCATGTGCAGCAATCCATGCAAATATCCCCGTAGTGATTGGACACCCAATGGTCGCTCCGTGTTTTTTCGCGAGAATCCCTCTTATATCATTTATCGTAATGAGTTTTCCTTTGGGAACCTCCTTCATTATTTCATCAACTTCCTTTGGAGCAGGAATTACAACGGTGCCCGTCCCCCACCTCTGGCTCATCTTCTCCGTAATCGTCTCTACCTTTGGTAAATCCTTACTTTCAGCCAATTTCTCCCGCCATGATTTCTTGGGTCCCATGTTTTCCCCCAAATTATCGGTATTGTGAAAATTTTCTTATTCAATCCTTTGTTGCCGTGGTAGTATACTTCGCTAACACCTGTTTGAAAGTGTTTGCGACGGCAGGAACAGGTATCCCTTGTTTCGTAAAAATATCTCGAGCAGTGATATCTTCTTCACCATAAAAAGCCGCATTTGCTCTGTCGTCGATTTCCAAAGTGGCTCCTTCCAGAGCGACTCCACCGAACAGCCCTCGGCTTAGAGAGTAAGAGTAAATTTCGGTCTTGAATTCCACGTCTGCGCCCACCTCAACGTGACGTCCCACAGGACCTGCCGCTATGGATGCCTTAGCTCCCAGCATGGATTTGGTCTTCGTAATGGCCTCAATGGTTTTACTGCTTCTGAAAACCAAGATGAAATCGGTTGACTGAACGCCGATCTGCACTCCAATGCTGCCGCCATACAGGACAATAAATGACGGGTTGCTCCATCCACCTCCTTTAGGGTGTACAACCAGAATTCCCCGACCGTGGCGGCCTCCAACTCCCAAACCGGCCTTGATAGTTCGCGGAATAACCGCGAGGCCGTATGCTTTACGCAAGAGAGACATCGGAATGGACTCCTCCGGGATGCCCATGATGCCTTCAAGCACCCTGATGGCCGCCTCGACTCTTGCCACCTCCTTGCTGACTGGATCAACTGAACTATGGGCGCAAGAAGAAAGAAAGATGGCTCCCACTAAGAGGAATATGAATCGTCTTTTCATGGATTTTCTAATCCTTCCGTCATGTAAGGAGATCTGGGAACTGCTCACTCTACTAACTCCTGGGAACAAAATAACCCGAAAAGGTAATTGCGTAATCCACCCGGAATTCTCCTCCCGCACCATCTCCGACAACAGAGATTTCCACTGCCATATCAGGTGGGAACACAATTCCTGTCCGAAAGTGAGAAACCAGAAGGGGTGCCCAGGGTGTCATGATAAAATTCAGTCCCAGACTTCGATCTGCCTTCGTTCCGCCTATCTTCAATATCAGTTCAGTGGCATCGTTTCTAAACCGAGTCGTTGCCACAAGATCCGTTAGAACAAAGTGTCTTTTGGCCATCTGGGAAAGGGGAACTGCGCGGTGCTTGCGTTTCTTGGTCTCACTGTTAACAGAAGACCAGCTGTGCCAGGAAAAAAAGTACTCCGGATTTTCCCTGGCTATGGTGGAGGACGGATTGGTAACTCGAACAGGTATGCTCTGCACGTTATCGTTGACCACCTCCACTTTTGCAACATCGGCTATTCTAACTTCTGGAGTATTGGTAACGTTGACATCTCCACTTACGGTCACGTCGGGCATACTCTTGATAACAATAGCCGGCGTACTCACGACGTTCACGTCTCCGGTGACCGCTACCTCCCCCTGGATAGGAACCGGAAGGGGTTTGATCAGCTCGAACTGATTCACTAATTGGCCCCAACTGGGGTCCAATAAAAACGCACTAAAAACAAACAGACCAGTGAGGTAAGCTATCTTCCGAACCATCTCACACCTCCTCTTTCAGAAGAATTGAACCAATGCATTTGGTTTCCCTTTTAATAAAGCCAGAAAAGGCGTTTAAATCAACAAAAAATGTACGGGATTCGCAATCTTCTCCCATTTGTTTATCATGATCCGTAGATGCCCCTCAAGGAAACGTAGAGCACTTCACAGATTACCTGTTTCTGTATAACCCCGATGCCTTTTTCGAGAAAAACAAGATCCTGCGCCTCACCTCCAAGCACAGGTGCAATTACCCTTCCCCCGATGCAGAGCTGTTCTATCAAAGGAGATGGGATCTCCATGCACGCTGCAGTGACAGCTATTCTATCGTAGGGACTCATCTCCGGATACCCCAGGCCCCCATCCCCTTTCACAAGGACAATATCATTGTAGCCTGCATTTTCAAGATTTCTCTTTGCGAACTCAAACGTTAGCGGATCTATTTCGAGGGAGACAACCAGACCACCTGGTCCGACGATTTCTCGCGCAACAGCTGCTCCATAACCGGAGCCCGAACCGACCTCGAGGAACCTATGATCTCTATCCAAACCCAAAGGCTCATAGAACAAGGGATAGCTGTGTGGGCAGGAGATGGTAGCCTGTTCGCCAGGAAGGGGGAGAGGAACTTCACGGTAGGCATAATCCCTGTAGTTGCGCGGGACAAAATCTTCCCTGTGAACCTTCAACAAAGCCTCCTTGACGCGCTCTGACCTCAGGTACCCACTCCTGACGAGCCACCCCACTTTTGCGGTTTTCTCTTTTTCGAATTCTTCTCTGCTTTTCCTTGGCTCCTTAGGCGGTGGTATTATCCAGCCTTTCATTCTTGGTTAAACCTAATCTCTTACCCATCCTGCATGATGAAAGTCAATTACCTCACCTTACTCTGTTTCGCTTCAGCTGAACGTGGAAGTTGAACCGTTGGGCCAATGCCCTCGCTACGCGAGAAAGGATATTTTTCCCCCGATTATAGTGACTGTACCCATTCGACTGTCTTGTGCAAAATTCGTCGGTATATCTCCTCTTGCGTGTGCTCACTGGATTTAGGTAGCTGAAAGGAATGGTTTCCGTCCTCTATGACCTCTAGGTCATAGGGGGCGGATAACCTCTTCACAACTCCCTTAAGAAGTGACACGTCGCACAGCGAGTCACGGGTACCCGTAAAGAAGAGTAATGGGACGCTGACCCGATACAGGTGAGCAACCCGCAACGCTTCCTTTTTTCCCGGCCGATGGAGGGGATAGCCGAGAAAGATCAGTCCCTCTGCGGGGAGTTGACCTTCTGCAATCATCTGCAATGCAATCCGGCCTCCCATTGATTTCCCGGCTGCCAGAATTCTCCCCGGGGCGTATGTAGGGTGACCACTCAAGAAATCATAGGCGCTTTGCCAAGTCCGGACCAGGACATCCTGGGAATCCGGAGCCGTCCGCCCTTTCTCCTTGTAAAGGAAGTTGAATCGAAGCGTCAGATAACCAGTCTCAGCCAAGCCCTTGGATAGGAAGACAATCAGGGGGTTATTCATATCGTTGCCGGCCCCATGTGCCAGGACAATTCCCTTACTCCCTCCAGCCTCGTGTTCCTCGGGTATTGACAGTGCCCCCGAAACCCGTTCTCCCGTTTCAATAGGTATGGATACGATCTCGGTTTTCATAAACGGAAAAATCTACCTCCATCGCGACGGGCTTTCTGTGTCTGCACATTCCAATAAGGCGGACTTCCCCCCTTTGGGTAAGACTTTAATTCACCCTTGCCGCCCCGTCCCAATTCCTCTCCCAGCCGGTTCAGGAGCATTCCATAGGCCTTCTGGCCGCGTTCGTAGCTAGACAGTCGAAAGAACTCGTTGGGCGAGTGTGAGCGCTCGTCATTAAGGCCAAAGGCGAAAACGACGGTGTAGGCATGGAGGTAGTGCAAGAACAGGGCATTTACGGGGATGGTCCCGCCCGATCGGATCTGATAGGGCTCTTTGCCGTAAAGATCCCGAAGTACCGAAGCTGCAATGCGCATGCAACGGTGATCGGCCGGAACCAAGTACGGGAACCCTCCGCTCTCAGCCGTGGTGGCTGTCACCTTAACCCCGGGCGGGCTCACTTTTCTCACGTGTGCCAGAACCAGATTGCCGATCTTCGATGGGTCCTGGTCGGCCACCAATCGGCATGTGATCTTGGCATGAGCCGTGCTGGCCAGTACCGTCTTTAGGCCCTCTCCCTGGAAGCCTCCATATATGCCATTTATCTCTATGGTTGGTCGAGCCCAGGCCCGCTCATAGGTGGTAAACCCCGGCTCGCCAAAAACGGAGGTCGCGCCGAGGCCATTCAGGTATTGGGCCTCCTCAAAAGGCACCCGGGCCAGTTGAGACCGTTCTTCAGGGGCAAGTGACCTAACGTTGTCGTAGAATCCGTCCACAGTGATCCGTCCATCCTGATCGTGCAGAGAGTCCAAGATCTGGACCAAGGCATGGATGGGGTTAGCGATGGTGCCGCCGTAAGTCCCGGAGTGCACGTCATGGTCCGGTCCCTGAACATCGATGTATACCGCGGCTAATCCCCGGGTGCCCAGGATCAGGGCTGGCTGATTCTCGTCCCACTGGCCTCCGTCGGCACTCAAGACTAGGTCGCAGGACAACAAATCCTTGTTAGACCCTATGAAATCCGGTAACTGGGGGCTCCCGATCTCTTCCTGACCCTCAAAGAGGAACTTGAGATTGACCGGGAGACTTCCCTCCGTCTTGAGCATTGCCTCGGCGACGATGATAGGGATAAACAGGTTGCCTTTATCATCACTCGCTCCACGGGCATAGATGCGACCTTCCTTGACGATGGGTTTAAATGGCGGGTTGTCCCACAAATCGAGGGGATCCACCGGCTGGGTATCGAAGTGACCGTAGATCAGTACGGTCGGTCTCCCCGACGTGTGGAGCCATTCGCCGTAGATCACTGGGTGGCCGCCGGTGGGCATGATCCGGACTGCTTCAATGCCGGCCGCTTTCATCCTGACCTCGAGCCATTCGGCTGCCCTCTGAACGTCAGGGACATGATTGGGCAGGCTGGAAATGCTTGGAATCGCCAGAAATTCCAGCAATTCGCTCATGAACCGATCCCTGTGCTCATTGAGATAGGTTTCCCATGATTCCATGGCATTCGTCTCCTTTACTTTGTCAAATGTTGAGAGTTTGCCGTTCTTTCGCTAAATACGGCCACCATGTTTCCTTCAGAGCAAACCAAACCGATAATGCTGCTCCCCTACCGCATACTCAATCAGGAATCCAAGTAACTGGTCGCCTTCCTTCCAGCTAAGACGCCCGAAGCCACGCAGGCACTTACACCGCAGCCAATGGTTCCCGCTCCGGCAAGAAAGAGCCCCTCAATCCCTGCGGTAAACGTCATAAACCTCCCGGAGCCTACCTGATCGGGGGTTTGTTCCGGACCATAGTTCCCACCCCGGACCGCGTTTACCCAATATTCATTAGACAGAGGTGTAGCGTACTCGACAAAATCGAGATGTTGCGAAAGACCGGATATGTAACGTTCGGCTGCCGTCACCAACCGCTCACCGATTCTTTCTTTAAGCGCCCTGTACTCCTTACCCCGCCTCCCTGAAGGAAGGTTCGCCCACCTCTCAAAAACGTCATAGCTCACTCCCGTAAAGATTTCAATGGTGTGGTAGCCTTCCGGGGCGTGTCCTCCATGAGGATCCTTCACCGATGGACTCGTGATGAAGAAAATCGGAATTTCTTCGGGAACAGTCGGGCCAAACAGACCTTCATACATTTTGTTGATATCGTAGCCAGCGTAGTGAACTATATTGGCGTCGGATATCCCCAGTGAAGGCAGATCCAGGTCGGTGCCGATGAAGGCGTAGAAGGAACCTTCGGAAGGCCGCAGGCGCCTGACCTTCCTTTTAACGCGGGAAGATACCAGTTCGGGCTTGACTAGCCTGCCAAGGGTGATGACCGGATCGACGTCGCTTATAACCACCCGGGCTGTATACTGCTCAATCGATTCCGTCTCGACGATGAACTCATCCCCCTGCTTGCCCACGGAGACGACCCTGGAACGTTTTTTCAGCTCTGCACCGTGTTTCCGCAGCCCGTTCACGAAGGCATCCCTTATCGCGCCGCTGCCCCCGCTGGGATAGTACGCACCTTTCAGGAAATGTGCCCATACCATGATGGCAATGATTACCGAAGCCCTCGCTGGGGGAAGCCCATAATCATTACAAATGGCGGAAAGCGCCGCTTGTAGGCGGATATCGGATGTGACTTCATCAAGAAGCCGCTGGTAAGGGATACGCGAGTACTTCATCATAACCGGGTGCTTTAAAATGAAACCGAGCATACTCAACATCCCCCCGTCCATCGATTGGGACCCCTCCGCGGCTTCTACGATCTTGTCGAAGATCTCAAAGAACCTGTGTATCCCCCGCTCTTCTTTCGGGAAGATGCTGACAAGCCTCTCCATGAAACGCTCCTTTCCTGTGCAAAGGCACAACTCATGGTCAGGAAAAATGAAGCGTTCAAATCCCTCGGGATCAAGTTCGACGAACGACACCCCTTCGCCTATTCCTAGTTCGCCGAGCATCTTGCAGAATGACTCTCCCTTGGCCAGCTCTCCGAGGTAGTGCACGCCTGTGTCGAAACTATAGCTTTTGCGACGAAACGGGTTCAGGAAGCCGCCAAATGCCGGCATCGCTTCGAGAAGCAAGACCGAAAAATCCCGCTGAGCGAGCTTCAGGGCTGCCGACAACCCCCCTGCGCCACTGCCTAACACTATTGCATCGTAATCCGCCATCTTTCCCTCCTTGATCCGGTCGTAATAACGATCGAGCTCAACGGCGCTTTCTACCGCGTCCGCTGCAGCGAATGGTTAGGACTCAGTTTAGGCTTCGAAAGAAGCTCCAGATCTCATCGCAGGCATTGATGTCGCGACTTGTCCGGCCGATCAATCGCACTGGTAGGTACTGACGTCCTCCCGGCCAGGTATGTCCTCCACCTTCGATTCGGTAAAGCACGACTTTCGAGTCCGCATCGCACCGAGTGTATTCGACCTTCAGAACTCGCGTATTATCCTCTGTAAGGTCCGGTAGTTCGGTCACCTTGGGTTCCGAGGTGCAACGGTTCTTCGCCAGCCAAACCCTAATCGTCTCGTCCGTTGAGAGCACCTCGCCCCTCTCCTGTCGAAAAACCGTGATCTGACCCCCATAGTACGGGACCAAAGGATCCTCTGTACCATTGAAGACGGCGAGGCTTACTGCAGACTCCGAGCGGCAAAGCGGCAGTATCGCGGATGGAATCGACGCGGTGACGGGTGCGATTGCTCGGATTTTATCGGGCAAACTGCACGCGAGCCTAAGCGACATGAGTCCACCGTTCGAGATTCCTGTTACGAAGACTCGATCCGAATCAAATGGGTTCTTGGATACAAGGCGGTCGATTAATGCACGAAAAAAACCAACGTCATCGATGCCTCGGCGATGTGCCTTTGAAATCAGGTCGCCGCGGCCCTCGTTCCACGCTTTTCCGATACCTTGTGGGTAGACTACAAAGAATCCATCGCGATCGGCTAACGCATTGAAACGGCCCTTCGTAAGTCTAATGATGCCGCGGTGGGTTCCACCACCTCCGTGCAATACAAACACCAAAGGCCTGAGGTCCGACCGACTCTGAATTCCCCGTGGCCTGTAAATCAAGTAGCTCCGTTCGATTCCCTGATGGACGAGCTTAAACTCCACATGCCTTCGGAGAAATGACCCATGCGCCGATGAATAAACGAAGGTCACCAGGACAACGAAAGCCACCATCAAAGCTCGCTGGATTTGCCTGCACATACCAAACCTATATCATTTGGTTTGTCTGAGGCCCAACGATTGTTCATACCGAAAGGTTTCCATATGACCCAATACGTGTGATAAATTAAAGTATATTCTGAAGTTCAGTAACTTATCATCCTAATATCATTAAGAAAGACATTTCAAAATTTGATCATGATATCAATACCTGACCCCAATTCTTGCTACCCTCTATCTCGGTGACTTTCGAGCCTTCATCTTGGAGACAAGTTTGTAGACATCCTTAAATGTGTTTATCCAATCGGCCTGGAATTTCTCGTAGTGGACGCCCTCGCCTTCCATTAAGACAAACGCATTCAGAATCAGATAACAACTCGTAAGGTTTGAAGAAAGAATAACATTTCTCAATTCATGAAGTTCTGGTGATAAGGATTTTAGTTCCATATTCAACCCCCTTCTTTATCGCCTCTGATTTCAGTTAATAAGGCCCAATATTCTATGTGATATCGATATCTGAACGCAATCCATGAAAGGAATTTAGAAAGAAAAGCCTGTCCCCGACTCAACTATTCCCTGACCTCCGGCGGTTCATCAGGCGGCTGGAGAGGAAAGCCTTCTAGTTCATTCACTTTGCGGCTCGTGTCACGGGGGGAAGCATAGTAGGCGCGAATAACGGTTATCAGTCCTTCTTCGTCGAACTCGTACCACTCCCCGCCACGGAGGTATTCCCCGATCAGCGGCTTGAAATGGGTCCACTCTATTCCCACTTCCCTGTTGTTAGCCACCATACGATCAATCGTCCAGCGGGAGCCGTTCACACGCACGGATTCAATCCACAAATCGGCAATAGCTTTTTTCCCGACATAGGGGCCACCGACGCCTGGCGGAAAATAATGTACGACCTTCTCCGCAAAGCATCCGTAAAGTTTTTGGCGGTTCGCCTCGTTACATCCCTCAAAATAGGTGCGGACGCGCGCTTCGAGCATTTGCCGTCGCCCTTCGGCATTCATCGACGTGATCACCTCCTGCTTACGGGGTCAAATATACAGCTAGATCTGAATCATCGATAATTTCACCGTTTCAAGGTGTTTTCCTCGCTGAATTATCGAGATACCCGGATTCTTACCCCTCGGAATTCATTATGCATAGATTCCGGCTAGACCCAACCTCAAACGTGTTTCACTACGCAAGGGTTGGAATATGTTCATCTTAATAGCACAACTCATAAGATCCGTCAAAGAAAGACCTGGCTCTCATTCCCATAATTCAAGGGGGAACCAAAGAGGAATTAAGATCCGTGGAGTTTTGGGGAGAATCCCTTGTTCCTGAGCGTGATTTGCCGGAAAAGTGGGGTACCCATCGAGGGCGAGCAGGCTTCGACGTGAGCTCAGCCGAACGTAAGGGGAAGGCCGGTCCTTTAGAGACCGGAAGGGGTAAGCATTCCCCACCTGCGAGCCCCGAAAGGGTCACTTAGGAGGCATTGAAGCGAAGGCACAAGGGATTCCCTTATTCAAGTATTAGATCTTTAAACTCCAGATAGGTCCTGGTTGACAATACTAGGAGGAAGTGTTAACCAAGAGATCCTGAAGCAATTACGAACAAAACCAAATCCCCCATACCCGTGGACATGCAAAAGCGCGTGATTATCGACACTGACCCCGGAGTGGATGATGCCTTGGCCATTTTATTGGCCCTCCTTTCGCCCGAGCTCAAGGTTGAGGCTATTACCACCGTGAACGGGAATGTCTCCCTTGAGCAGGCCACAAAGAATGCTGCCCTTCTCCTCGATCTTTTGGACCCAAAACCTCGGCCGATTTTGGCCAGGGGAGCAGCAGGCCCTCTGAAGAAGAGAGCTTTCCGGGCCCAGCCCATCCACGGCTCGAATGGTCTCGGAGATCTGCATCACCTGAGGAACCCGGACGGAAGCCGAAAATATTCTGATCCAGAGCTGCCCCACCTATTCCCTCATGCCACCGACATCATCTTCGATCTCCTGACGCGATACCCCGGTGAACTGAGCCTTATCGCGCTTGGGCCCTTGACGAACGTAGCAAAAGCCCTCGTAGCAGACGAGAAGCGTGTGAAGGGGCTACGAGAAGTGGTTATCATGGGAGGAGCAATCAGAGTCCCCGGAAACGTCACTCCTGCTTCCGAGTTCAACATCTTCGTGGACCCGCATGCCGCACACCGTGTATTCAAATCGGGCCTCCCCATCACGCTCGTCCCCCTTGACGTGACACAAAAGGTCTGCTTGGAATCCAGAGAAATCGAAAACCTTGCCCAGGCAATGGCGACACCCCTGGGTATGTTTCTCTCTGATTGCACGTCAAAAGCCGTGGAGCATATGGAGCGGGTGAGAGGGCTGGCAGGGATCTACCTCCATGACCCTCTTGCCGTCGGGGTAGCTATGAACCCCTCCTTTGTCGAGACCATTCCACTCCATGTCGATGTCGAGATAGGCAGAGGCATCACACAGGGAATGACCCTTGCCGATCTTCGGACCATCCGGAATGGTCTAAAGCAACCGCCAAATGTTCAGGTAGCTCTCGAAGTGGCTGCTGAAGAGTTCCTGTCCCTTTTCAAAGAACGCTTATGCCCAGGGTCGTAGTAATCGGCTCAGCCAATGTGGATCTTACCGTGAGGCTGGAGCGTCTCCCCCAATTGGGAGAGACAGTGTCTGGAGGTGAATTCTATGCCTCCTTTGGGGGAAAGGGTGCCAATCAGGCAGTGGCTGCTCACAAGGCAGGCGCTGACGTGAGATTCCTGGCCAAGGTTGGCTGTGATAAGAATGGAGAGGCCATCATAAAAAACCTGGAGGTCCTTGGGCTTACTTCTGAGGGGATTCTGAGGGACGAATCTCACCATTCAGGTGTTGCCCTCATTATGGTAGATCGGATGGGGAACAATGCCATTGGCGTGGCTGCCGGGAGCAACTGGAATTTGACGGCAGAGGACATTCACCGTACCGAGTCCCATATCTCGTGGGGCCAAGTGCTTTTGGTCCAATTGGAGATCCCTCTGGTAGCCGTCAAGGAAGCCTTACGGTTGGCTAAGGCCCATGATCTTTTGACCATCTTGAATCCCGCACCCGCTCATCAATTGCCAGAGGAGGTTCTTTCTCTCACTGACATCCTCATTCCTAACGAGATGGAGGCGGAATCCCTCACCGGAATCAAGGTTGAGAACATAGATCAGGCCACTCGAGCCGCCAGAGAGCTTCTCAAATTGGGGGCAAAACAGGTGATCGTGACGCTTGGGAAAGAAGGCTGCTGCTGGGTTCGAAAAGATGATGCGCAAACCTTTCCCTCTTTCCCGGTGCCGGCGGTTGATTCCACAGCGGCAGGGGATGCCTTCAACGGTGCTCTGGCCTGTTTGCTAGCCGAGGATCGCCCCCTACAGGAGGCTATCCGCTTCAGCAGTGCCGCCGGTGCGATAGCTGCAACGAGAAAAGGGGCCCAAGACTCGCTTCCTACAAGAGACGAGATTATGAATTTACTCGGGCAGTCTGATAGATAGGAACCAGTTGAGTTGCATTTAGATCCCTCAATGGAGTAAATTTGTCGAGAAAAGAATTGATCCAAAGGTCTTCTCGGTAGGATTCTGACCGATGCCCATCTTTCAGAAAAGGTCTTTCGGCTCCATCACGGCCATCATCTTTGATATGGATGGGACCCTCATCGATTCCATTGATGTATACCATGCTATCTTAAAAGATATCATGGAATGCCTCGGCATGAAGTTAACTTCTTCAAGAGAGATGCTTTTTGAGACCCTTAGTTATGGGAAAAGGCTCTCCGACATCATCTTTCCTCCTGACCTGCAAAATCGAAGAATGATCGTTGAACGGTTCAATCTCCTAGCCATGAATGCATTTAAGGAGACCTTCTCGCGGGGCAAAGTGGAGCTGATTGATGGGGTAATTCACCTCTTCCGCGAACTGAAGGGAAGGGGATTATCCCTTGCCATTGTGACCTCATCAATGACCGAGGTAGTAGTCCCTTTCCTGAAGGCAAAGAATCTCCACTCTTATCTCAATTGCGTACTGGGGAGAACCGAGGTACCGCAGCTGAAGCCTTCCCCTGACCCTCTTCTCAAGTGCATGGAGATCTTGAATGTTGAGCCTGGTGAGACCATATACGTTGGAGATTCAGCTGTCGACATTCAGGCTGGAAAAGCCGCAGGAGTATGGACCGTCGGGGTTTTGACCGGGACTTCGGATCTAAATCGCCTCAAGGCAGAAGCCCCAGATGCGGTACTGCATTCAGTGGGAGATCTGGTCACGATTTTGTGATAATTCCAATATCCCAATTCATTTTCATCCAAACAGAAATCTGCATTTCCATGGCCTTATCACATTTCAATGCCTGACATTGTTCTATGCTCTTTCAATCATCTCTGATGGAATATTCAGAAATTGAGGTCTAATGACCCTTCACTTTCTCGCGGTCCTCAGTTCCTTATTCTGTTAATCCCCACATGTCGTCCTTGCTTCACCTAGTCCAAAAGTGTAGAGTACTTCCCAATATTCTCACTCCTGGAGAAGTCAGCAGAAAAATGGAGTCAAAATGATAAAACGGCGAGTTGTGTTAACCGGTGGTACGGGTCTTATCATGTCTCATGTCGCTGAGAGGTACGCCGACAAAGGGGATGAGATCATATTGTTTGACAACAATGAACAACATCTCATGTATGAAGAAACCCAAGAACTCCTCCAAGAGAGAGAAAATGTTAGGTTCGTACAAGGGGATGTACGTGATAGATCCGCCGTTTATGACGTCGTTGCGGGGGCAGAAATTGTCTACCATTTTGCTGCTCTTATGGGAACGAGTGCTCGTTTTAAACAGGAAGTAAAAACGACCGAAGTCAATGTCATCGGTACATTGCATGTCTGCCAGGCCGCCCTGGACACTGGCGTAAAGTATTTCGTTTATCCTCCCAGGCCAGCCCTTGCTGTCTGGTTAACCCCGTATATTATTACCAAAACTGCACAGACACACTTCGTTCAGATGTATCATGCTGTCTATGGGCTTCCTGCTATTGGGCTCAATATTCAAAACTGCTACGGTCCAAGGGAACGTGCTGTGTTGGAGGAAAGAACATTGCGACCAGGCGAGGGAAGGAAATTAATAGCAACGAGTATTATGGCTGCCCTCAGGAATGACCCCCTCCCCGTCTTCGGGGATGGAGAACAGTCATCCGACTTCGTCTACATTGATGATGTCGTCGAAGCGTGCATGAGGGCTCCCAGAGATTCTGCCATAGGGCAAATCATGGATATTGGTACTGGTGTAAAAACACCCGTCAAGAAGGTCGCCGAACTCATAATTGAACTAACCGGAAGCAAATCAAAGATAGAATATAGGCCGTTGAGGACCGGAGAAGTTAAGCTCCATACCAAAGCCGATCTCACCAAGGCAAAGAAATACCTCGATTGGGAGCCGAGAATAGACCTTAGGGAGGGATTGAGAAAAACCATCCCTTACTACTCGCGTCTTCTGGGCCTGAAGTCGCTTATTTGATGATGGGAACCCAGATTGGGAAGCTGACGTACTGGAAGAATAGGCCTAAGCTTCTCCGCAGGGCGTTCAAACGGTGACGCCAGAGAGCCGCGATTCGGCAATGCGACGGGCCGTCGTTTCGGTGGTGATCCCTTCAGCCGCCGCCGCTTCGAAGATTCGGCGAAGTGTCTTCCTGACTGACTTGACTTTCTCTTCGGCCTCAACCCTGGACCAGCCCATGTCCTCGATTCCCGTGATCGCGATTGCGCCACCGAAGTTGATCACATAATCCGGTGCGTACAAGATGTTTCTCTCCCGCAGCCTATCTGCATCATCCGGCTCAGCGAGCTGATTGTTGGCTGCACCTGCCACGGCGAGGCATTGCAGACGCGGAATCGTATTCTGGTTAATGATGCCACCCAGTGCACACGGGGCAAAAATGTCGCAGGGCGTTTCGTAGACGGTCTCGGGTGAGACAAACTCTAGCCCGATTTCGTCCCGGAAATGCCTGATGGTGGCCTGATCTACATCACTAAAAAAGACTTCGGCTCCCGCCTCCCTCAACAAATCGATCAAGGGCTCTCCGACGCTGCCCGCCCCTTGTACGAGCACACGCTTGCCCGCAAGAGATGCATCGCCGAAGAGGTATTCACAAACGGCCTGCATGCCGCTGAATACCCCGAGCGCCGTTGCCTTGCCCGAACCGCCCGCGCCGCCTTTTTCAGGGGTCCGGCAGGCCACGTATGGCGCCCCGGTCTCTGCAATGACGTTCATATCCGAAGGGGAGGTGCCCACGTCGACCCCCGTCTGAAACAGCCCGCCGAGCCCGTGGATTAGCGTCCCGTAGCGCCGCAACAGGTCGGGTCGCGCACGCTGATCGAATTCGGACGGGAGAGCGATGACGGCCTTTCCACCACCGCGCGGGAAATTGGCCACGGCGAACTTGTATGTCATACCGGCGGCGAGCTTGAGGGCATCGCTCAAGCCTGCCTGCAAGTCAGGATAGAGTTTCATTCGCGTTCCGCCCGTCGCCGGGCCGAGACGGGTTGAATGGATGGCAATGATGATCCAGGCATGGGTTGGCCGATCAAAGCGGATGATAACGCTTTCACCATCCCATTCTCTGAGTAGAGATTCCACGGAGCCTCCCCGAGGTATGATTGGCGGACCGAAAGCGATTATAATGAGCGCTTAATTGCCATAATGTCCTAGCTTCGACCCTGTCCTGTTCCCAACGCCCTCTGACCGGGTATAGTATCAGGTAAAGGCCAAGGCAATCCTATCGCAGTGTTCCAATTACCTTTTCGACCGCCTTCAAAATCCTCCCGCTCCTCAAAAGCCTCACAATGGTCTCGATATCCTCGGACAGAATTCTATCCTTTTCTAGAGGTTGAACCGCATCCCGGACAATCTTGTACGCAACCCGGGTACCTTCCCCGGGCTTCATGTTGGTGAAAAGGTCCATTGCCTGGGCCCCACATAAAAGCTCAATGGCGATGACGTGTTCCGAATTTTTAACAATATCCCTGCATTTCCTGGCGGAAATGGTCCCCATGCTCACATGATCTTCTTTATTGGCCGAAGTGGGGATAGAATCAACACACGCGGGATGTGAAAGGACCTTGTTCTCGGAAACCAGCGCAGCGGCCGTGTATTGCGCAAGCATGAATCCAGAATTGATTCCCCCATCACGCACGAGAAAGGCTGGGAGCCCACTCAGTTGCGGATTGACCAGCCGTTCGATGCGTCGTTCCGCAATATTGGCCAGCTCGGAGACTCCCATGCTGAGGAAATCCATGGCAAGGGCGATGTGTTGCCCGTGAAAATTCCCTCCCAGCAAAAATTCCTCGGATTCCGGAAAAATGAGGGGATTGTTCGTGGAGGCGTTCATCTCTGTCTCAACTACCTTTCTGGCGTACTCAATGGCGTCCTTGCTTGCCCCGTGGACCTGAGGGGAACACCTCAGGGTGTAGGCGTCCTGGATACGGGAACAATCCTTATGAGATGAGATGATTTCACTGTTTTGAGTGATCCGGCGCATGTTGTCGGCGGCTGCGATCTGTCCGGGGTGAGGTTTCACCTCGTGAATCCTCGGATCGAATTCCACGTTGGTCCCCATAAGCACCTCAAGGCTCATGGCAGCGGCAATGTCAGCCATTTTTGAAAGGCTCAAGGCATCGTAAACCGCAAGTCCACCGATGGCGGTCATCACCTGGGTGCCGTTCACCAGAGCGACCCCCTCAGCCGCTTCCAATCGCAAAGGGCGAATTCCACACGTCTTCAGGGCTTCCCCTCCCGACATCCTCTGTCCCTCGTAGAAAACCTCTCCCAAGCCCAGCAGGGCCAGGGAGAGGTGCGCCAAAGGGGCTAGATCGCCGCTAGCCCCAACAGAGCCTTTTTCAGGAATTACGGGATAGATACCACGATTTAGAAGTTCCCCGAGGCAAAGGACTGTTTCTAGACGGATTCCCGAATGCCCCCTGGCTAAATCTTTGATGCGAAGGGCTATGACGGCCCGAACCGTCTCCTCGTCCAGAAGATTTCCTACCCCCGCCGAATGGCTCAAAATGATGTTTTCCTGCAGGCGCCGCGTATCCTCCTTTGAAATGGTCACCTCGCTCAATGCTCCGAATCCCGTCGTGATTCCATAAATCGTTCTCCCCTCTTCCACCCACTTTTCGACCAGCTTCCGGGCATCGACGATCCGTGTTTCAGCTTCCTTGGTCAGACTGACCCTGGCGCCTTCTCTCGCGATGGCTACCAGAGCTTCAAGTGTCATACCATCTACACCGAGTTGTATTTCTTTCATGAAAATCACCTCTCATGATTGCCAGCTAAATGCCATTCATATCGAGAACTCAGAAAGGTGCATCCAGCAACAGTCTCGCCTTAACCTCAACCTTAACCTCCAACCTCATGTCCGCAGCACCGCAACACTGCAATTGAGCCCGTGTTATCTCATGGCAACCGGGCATTCACATATCTGTCCGCCTCGGCCAGAAGGGCCTCCATCCGCACGAGAATCTCTTCTACCTCCCTCCTACAGCCTTCGACAAAGGCATCGTCTGTTATATCCGAAAGGTTTATACGGACGTTATAGGCCGCGACCGTTGCCGCTCCGTGGGCGAGATGGACGGCCGCAGCGGCATCCGTCAGGGTATTAGGATTTCCCTGTTCAACGGCCTCCTTGGCCATCTGGATGAGCCTTTCCGAAGCACGGAGCGTCTCCAAAGGCACGATCGAGGCTTTTCTCACGGCTCTCTGGAGAGCTTCCCTTCGGATTCTTGTGTCATCCTCAGTCTCCTTGGGAAGCCGGCGGGCCGCTATGACCTCCTGGTAGGCGTCGGTGTCTTCCTGAACCAGTGCGAGAAAACGCTCGGCCAGCTCGTCTGATCCCTGTTTAATTCCTTCCATCCTCTCCCAGCCGTCCCTGAATTTTTCTCTTCCTCCTGTGAACCTGGCAACCATGGCAGAAAGGGCGGCTCCCATAGCACCACAGAGGGCGGCCGCGCTCCCCCCACCCGGTGTTGCTGAGGCGGAACTGAGCTCTTGGACAAAATTGCGGAGCGACAAATGATCGAGCTTCAAAACGAATCCTCCATCTTTCATTGAATATACGTCAACCCCCGGGCAGTCAGCCCCCCTTTGCCGGCTTCCCGAATTCAGGGAGGAAAAACAAGTTCTCCCCCCTTGAATACCTTCATCACTGGTGAAACTCCCGCATGATATGCAAGAACAGCAGGGCTTTCTCCATCCAGGAGAAGGAAATCCGCGGATTTTCCGACATCGAGGCTGCCCACCCGTTCAGCCGTGCCGATGGCATAGGCCGCGTTCAACGTCGCCGCCACCAGGGCTTCTGAAACAGAAAGGTTCATATTGAGGACAGCGAGGCCAAAAATGAATGGAAGGGATTCCGTGTAGCATGACCCGGGATTACAGTCGGTGGCAATGGCCACGGGAATCCCCAATTCCATTATTTTCCGAGCAGGAGCATAGGCCTTTCGCAGGCTGTAAGCAGTTCCAGGGAGAAGTACCCCTATGACACCCCGCTCAGCCATGGCCCGCAGGTTTTTTTCGTTCGCCGCGAGCAGATGCTCAGCGGACGTGGCCCGGAGTTCCGCTGCTAGTCCTGCCCCCCCAAGATCATTAACCTCATCTGCGTGAATCTTGAGCCCCAGCCCGGTTTCCCTGGCTGCCTGAAGAATGCGGCGGCTCTGATCAACGGTAAAGACATTTTTCTCGCAAAAGACATCACAAAACCGGGCAATGCCCTGCTTTGAGACGGCCGGAATCATGTTGTGAATAAGATGATCTACGTAATCTTCGGGTGATTCCCGATGCTCCTCCGGTATGGCATGTGCTCCAAGGAAGGTGGGGACAACATCCAGGGTAGCCTCCCGGCCAACGCGCTCAATGACCCGGAGCATTTTCAGCTCCGCTTCCGTTTCCAGGCCATATCCGCTCTTGATCTCGAGGGTGGTTGTCCCAAACCGTTGAGCTGAGAGAGCGTGTTTCCGAGTAACGGAGAAGAGTTCATCCTCGGAAGCAGCCCTCACGGCCCGGACCGAGGAGAGAATTCCACCTCCCCTCTGGAGGATTTCGAGGTAGTCCATTCCCTCCACTCGGAGGGTGAACTCTTCCTCCCTTCGTTTGGCGAAGCACATGTGGGTATGCGGATCCACAAAACCGGGGATGAGCGGGCGGCCCTCGCAGTCCATGTCGACATCGACATCACGGGACGTGAGATCTCTCAATACCTCATCCTCTTCCCCAAGACATTGGATCACCCCGTCCTGGCAATAGAGAGCCCCGCGTTCGAAATGCTGCACCTCCCCTTGGCGTTTTCCGGCCAAGGGGACTCCCTTGTCGGAGGGCGTTGTGATGGAAGCATTTCTGAATAGCTTGCTCATCATGACTCTTTATCTTCGAGCATTCCGAGCAGCCGCAGTTCGATCACCTGATCGGGGTCAAAACTCGTGATTTGCATGTAGTAGGATACACTGTCCAGGAGGGCTGCAGCTGGAATCATCCCATAGATCTCTGTCTCAACCACCGGCACGCCCCACTTCCGGGCCTCCATGCGAATCAGCTCGAGAACCCGGTAGAGGGCATTCCTTTCATAGTCCACGATGTTCATGCTCACCTGGGTGAGCCCGCGGCTCTCTAGGGCAACCCCTATTCCTTTCACATGCCAAAACCCACCGCTGGAAGATCGGACAGCCTTGGCGATTTCCTTGGCGACCGTCACATCGGTCGTACCCAGGTTTACGTTGAACGCGATGAGAGCTTTCCGGGCCCCGATCACGGTGGCACCTGCAGAGGGGTGGAGTTTCGGTTCCCCTATGTCCGGATGCCTTTCGGGGTTGGCTATTTCAACCTTCAGGACTTCATACTGGCCCTTTCGAATGACCTCAAGCCCTTTCCGCTCGGGTCTCACCGCCGCCTCTTCGTAAAAGTAAACGGGAACCCCAGTATCCTCATGGTAACGGCGGCCAAAACCACGGGCCAACTCCACACATTCCTCCATGGTCATGTCTCGTAACGGAACGAATGGAATGACATCCACCGCCCCTACACGGGGATGGCCCCCCTGGTGACGTTCCATGTCGATGTGGGATATGGCAACCTTAGAGGCTCCTAACAGCGCTTCCTGGATGGGACCGGGTGCCCCCACAAGGCTCACAACCATTCGGTTGTGGTCCTTATCCGCCCGATAGTCAAGGAGAGCACATCCCTTCCTTTCCCGAAAAGGCTTCACGATGGCTTCGATGACTTCTGGTCTCCGGCCCTCACTGAAGTTGGGAACACATTCAAGAATTTTCATGTTTGGCTCCCCAAGAGTTCTCTATCCCCCGAGATAGGCCTTTTTCACCCGGGGATCCGAGGCCAGGTTTCGGGCCTCGTCCTCTATCAGTATTCTTCCCGTCTCCAAAACGTAGCCCCGGTCAGCCACAGCTAACGCCTTACGGGCATTCTGTTCTACCAAGAGCATGGTTACCCCCTCTCCGTGAAGGCTTTCGATCGTCTTGAAGACTTGATCCACATATTTGGGCATCAACCCCAAGGAGACCTCATCCATCAGGATCAACCGGGGATTTGCCATCAGGGCCCTCCCAAGAGCCAACATCTGTTGTTCGCCACCGCTCAGCGTCTTTCCTACCTGAAGCCTCCTCTCCTTGAGAATAGGGAAGAGGTCGTATATGCGCTGGAGATCCTTTTCCATTCCTTTATTGTCGATTCGGGTGTATCCCCCTATCACGAGATTCTGTTCGACCGTCAAATCCGGAAAGAGCCTTCGCCCCTCGGGCACGAGGGTAATGCCCAACCGGGCCCTCTGGTGCGTCGGCATGCGGGTGATGTCTTGCTCCTGGAAGGTGACCTTTCCATTCTTGCAGCCTTGGAGGCCCATGAGAGCCTTGAGGATGGTCGATTTTCCAGCTCCGTTTGCCCCGATAATAGTCACCAGTTCCCCCCCCTTGACCTGGAGGGAGATCTCCGAGACTGCCTGAAACTCCCCGTAGAAGACATCGACCTTTTCAACGCTAAGCAATGGTTTCCTCCCTACCGATGTAGGCCTCGATAACCTGGGGGTTGTTCCTGATGTCCTCGGGCAAGCCCTCGGCAATCTTTACCCCGTGATCCAACACCACAATCCGTTCGCATAGGTCCATAACCACCTGCATATTATGCTCGATCAAAATGATTGAAATCCCTTCCTCTCGGAGTCGCCGGATGAGGCCCGCCAGCCTTTCGGATTCCTCATACTGGAGGCCGGCCATGGGTTCATCAAGAAGGAGAAGGTTCGGTTCCAAAGCCAAAGCCCTGGCGATCTCCAGCTGTTTCTTAAACCCTAATGGCAGATTCTTGGCGACACTCCCCTGATAAGGCTCCATTCCCACACGGGCCAGTATCTCCCGTGCCTGTCCGAGATGATCTTCCTTTTCAAAAGGAACCGTGAGGGATAGGAGACCGGGATAGAAGCGGTGACCGAGCGCCACCAGAACATTCTTCAAAACGGTAAAATTATTGAAGGGCCGAACGATCTGGAAGGTTCTGGCGATCCCCCCGATTGCGATCTCGTGGGGTTTTAAGTGGTGAATGGGACCCCCCTGGAAGTGGATCTCGCCTTCCGTGGGCCGGAGGAGGCCGCTGATAATGTTGAAAAGCGTCGTCTTGCCCGCCCCATTGGGACCGATGATCCCCAATATTTCCCCCTGTTCGAAGGAAAAATGGACCCGATCCAAGGCTTTTAACCCATAGAAATCTTTCGTTAAAGACCTGACCACTAAGAAAGCCACCCTATCCTCCGCCCCTGACTGGTGTCAGGGCCCTTTGGCGAATCGCCCTAAACATTCGAGGAAGGAGACTCTGATATCCCAATATACCTCCTGGCTGGAAGCGCATCATGAATATGAGGAGTCCCCCATAGATGAGGGTGCGATAATCCAACACGGGTCGGAATATTTCAGGTGCTACTCCCAGAATGACAGCCCCCAAGATAGCACCCTTCAGCGTACCAATCCCTCCAAAAACAATCATGGAAAGGATGACGATGGATTGCGGAAATCCGAAGTCATCTGCGCTGATGAAGGTCATGAAGTGAGCGTAAAGGTGACCGGCCAGCCCTGTTAGTCCACTCCCAATGGCGAAGGCCGCCACTTTAAACTTAACCACATCGATCCCGGAGATAGCCGCTGCGGTCTCATCTTCCCGCAGAGACTCCAGGGCCAATCCTATCCAGGATCTGACCAACCAACGATCGAGGGCAATGCACAGAAGGACGAATATGAGCGTGATCCAGAAGAATGAAGAAGTGCTGTAAGGGGAAACTATGCCGCCGATTCCCATAGCCCCACCAAAGAAGGGAACATACAGGAAAACGGCCTGTACCACGAAATTGATACCGATTGTGGTGATAGCCAAGAAATCCTCCCTCACCCGAAGGCACGGGATGGCGAGCAACGAGCCCACTAAGGCTGTCATAGCAATGGTCAGCGGAAGTCCGATCCAGAAGGAAAGACCAAGGCGGGTGGCGAGAAGGGCCGAACAGTAAGCCCCGATTCCCCAGAATGCCGCGTGCCCTAACGAGATCTGGCCAGCATAACCCGTGATTATATTGAGGCTTATGGCCAAGATTATGTATATCCCAATGGTGATGGACACGGTAATGATATACCCGCCGACCACCTTCCGCCTCACTCCTTTCCGAGAAGCCCATAGGGCCGAAACATGAGTATGGGGATCATAATGACGAAAGCGAGCGCATCTCGTGGAAAGGGGATATCGGTCAGGCCGATAAGAAGAGTCTCTCCCAAGCCAATGAGGAGTCCGCCAAGGACCGTTCCGGGAATCGAACCCAACCCCCCCAGCACAATGATGGCGAGGGCTTTGTAGGCAGGGATGGACCCCATAGTGGGGTAAACGGAGTTAAAATAGACCCCAACCAACACACCAGCCGCCCCGGCTAGCGCCGATCCAATGAGGAAGTTGGTTGCAATAATTCTTTCCGTGTTAATCCCCATGACCGATGCCGTCTCCAAATCCTGGGAAGTAGCCTGCATGGCCAAACCAAGCTTGGTCTTGTTCATGATAAACCAGAGGATAGCCAACAGCGCAAGGGTAACCAGAAAAACCAGGAGCTGATTGCTGGGGATCCTGACAACCCCCCACTGGATGCTTCCAAGGCCTGGATTTGCCGGGAATGAGAGGATATAGGGGCCAGCAATGAGGCGGAAAATCTCCTCCAATGCAATGAAGAGACCGATACTGGCGATAAGGGGAACGATTCGAGGAAGAGCCAAAAGCGGCATGTAAAGGTAGCGTTGGACGATGACCCCGGCCAATGAACATCCCACCATGGCGAGGGCCAAGGCGAACCAAAAGTTGGGCACAAAACGAAAGACCAGTAATCCCATGTACGCCCCGAGGGCATAGATCCCAGCATGGGCGATGTGTAGGATGCGCAGAACCCCGTACACCATCGTCAGACCGAGAGCGATGAGGGCGTAAACGCTCCCGATTGCCAGCCCATTAGCGAATTGTTGCCAGATCACCTCTTAATCCTGAATGAAAAGGTAAATCGTCTTCCTTGTCGACAACTCGTTATTGGGGAAGTAAAAAATAACCACTCCTTCCTTCAGGCCAGAAGCACGAGCCTTTAGGTCTGGGAAAGGAGCATGCTGAAAAATGGCTGAGGGGCCAGGGGTTCTCCCTGGCCCCTCTTGAAGGGGAATCACTTTTCCGGTGGCGTAATGATAGCTGGATCATCCACTACCGCGTAATATCGGAACTTCCCTCCCCTGACAATCTGGACCTGGACAGGTTTCGTCACCTCGCCGATGCGATTGAAGCGACTGATCTTCCCGGTAATGGCGTCGTAGTCCCTCAGATCCGCTAGGGCCTTACGGATGGCCTTGGGGTCGGTACCTGCCTTCCGAATAGCGTCGGCAACAACCATGAAGGCGTCATAGCTGGATGCCCCCACCATGTCTGCGTCTAAGTCATACCTTTCCCTGTAGGTCTTGAGGAATTCTTGCACATGGGACCTCTTGTCATCACGGTTGAGATTGGTGACGATGATTACCCCTTCCGCGGATTTTCCGGCAATTTCAATGAATTTTGGAGAATCGAAGCCTTCTTCTCCCAGGATTTGTGCCGTGAGTCCCAGATCCTTGGATTGACGACAGATGAGCCCTGCCTGCTTGTAATAGCCCGAGGTAAAGACCACATCCGGGTTTACCTGTTTCACCTTGGTGAGAAACGGGGTGTAATCTTCCTCCTTGAGGGAATATACCTGGTGGGAGACGATTTGAACCCCGGATTTCTCCGCGTGCTTGACAAACCCAGCCGAGAGTGCCCGTCCGAAGTCATTGTCCATGGTGAGTACGGCAATCCTCTTGGCCTTCAGTTTTTTCACCGCTACTTCGGCTGCAGCAGCCCCTTCTACCTCTCCAAGGAAACCATTGCGAAAGATGAAATCCCCGGCCCGAGTGATATCCCTATGGACCGCATAACCCGCCACCATGGGGATACCTGCCTTCTGAAGAATAGGTGCCGTCACACGCGTGGGGCCGCTGTAGGAGCCGCTCACAACCGCCACCACCCTATCCTTCTCGATAAGTTTTCGAGCAATAGCCACCGCCTCCTTGGAATCAACCCTGTCATCATAGACAACCAGTTCTACCTTCTTTCCATTAATCCCACCCGCGTCGTTGATCTGCTTCACCCCGATTTCGACTGCGTGTTTGGCGCTCGCCCCATCAGCAGCGGCAAACCCGGTCAAAGGAGCGAAGAATCCGATCTTGATCACCTCTGCGCCGTATGAAGGTTGAATCGACATCCCAAGAGAGAAGGTGATCAGACAGACAAATAAGAACTTGAGGTATTTCTTACCACTCATACCATCCACCTCCTTAGCCTAGATCATTTTCGCCTTTCTTTTTGACTCGGGAAATATCACCCCCTTTCCTGGGAGTTCACGCCTGGGGAAAACCTCGCCCTCACGCCGTCCCTTTTCACGTTGACTCGTTTCCAAAAATCTGTATTTTTATAGTTATATTTTGATTCTTATGTCAAGCATTAACTTCACCGGAGTTTTCTCAGTTCTTGGAGAAGTGGATAGCGTTGCGCTCATTTCCCTCCTGATCAATTTTGGAAGAAGGAGAAAATCCCATGTCCAGACGCATGTATTATGAAGAAAGACCCCCCCTGCCCATTAAGGCCCCAAGAGGTCCCGACCTTCGATGCCAAACCTGGGATACAGAGGGGGCTTTGAGAATGTTGATGAACAATTTGGACCCGGATGTAGCTGTTCAGCCGGAGGAATTAATCGTCTACGGGGGAACGGGCAGAGCAGCCAGAAATTGGCGGGAGTATAACCGGATTGTGAAGGCCCTGGTAGAGCTGAGAGAAGACGAAACCCTCTGCATCCAGTCGGGCAAACCGGTCTACGTTGCCCGAACCCACCCTCAGGCTCCCCGCGTGATCTTGGCCAATTCCAACATCGTTCCGGCTTGGGCCACCCAGGAAAAGTTTGATCTTTACGATGAGTTGGGTCTCACCATGTACGGGCAAATGACTGCGGGAAGCTGGATCTACATCGGAACCCAGGGCATACTTCAAGGAACGTATGAGACTCTTGCCGCCTTGGCCAAAAAGGAGTTTAACGCCACCTCCCTTCGGGGCAAGCTGGTCCTTACCGCGGGGATGGGAGGCATGAGTGGCGCCCAGCCCATGGCCGTCACGATGAACGAGGGGGTTGTTTTGGACGTGGAGGTTAGGCCCGAGAGAATCCAACGGAAGGTGGATGAGGGCTACTGCGACCGCATCACTCATGATCTTGATGAGGCACTGGAATGGGTCATGGAGGCCAAGAGAAAAGCTTACCCCCTGTCGGTGGGGCTGGTGGGGAATGCGGCCTCTGTACACCCCGAATTGGTCAAACGGGGCATAACCCCTGATGTGGTCACGGATCAGACCCCGGCTCACGATCTGTCCGCTTACATCCCTCTTGGAGATATGGAGGAGTTGGATGAACTGAGAAGTAGGAACCGGGACGAATATTGGAACAGGGCTTTAGACGCTATCGGGAATCACGTGGGGGCTATCTTGGAAATGCAGAAAAGGGGAGCCATCTGCTTCGATTACGGCAACAGCCTGAGAGCACAGGCCGAAAAGGCGGGGGTAAAGGTAAGGGATGAGGAGGGCGGCTTCCGCTACCCCGGTTTCATTCCAGCCTACATCAGGCCTCTCTTCTGCCAGGGAAAGGGGCCCTTCCGCTGGGCTGCTCTCTCTGGAGATCCTCAGGACATACACAGGACGGATCAGCTCGTGCTGGAGCTCTTCCCCGATGATGAGCCTCTTCGTCGATGGATTCACCTGGCAGGAGAGAAGGTCCCCTTTCTGGGATTGCCCACCCGGATCTGTTGGCTGGGATATGGAGATCGAGCCAGATTCGGATTGGCAGTTAACGATCTGATTGAAAAAGCTGAGATCAAGTCTCCCGTCGTATTTGGTCGAGATCATCTTGACTGTGGTTCCGTGGCATCCCCCTACCGGGAGACTGAAGGGATGAAGGACAGAAGCGATGCCATTGCCGACTGGCCTCTCCTCAACTTTGCCCTCAATGCCGTTTGCGGGGCAAGTTGGGTGAGCTTCCATGACGGAGGAGGGGTAGGCATTGGCAACTCACTTCACGCGGGAATGGTGATCGTGGCCGATGGAACTTCGGGGAAGGCGGAAAGGCTAGAAAGGGTTCTGACCGTCGATCCAGGGATCGGTATCGCTCGCCACGTGGATGCGGGTTACGAAGAAGCCCAGAAGACGGCGGAAGGAAAAGGGATCAAGATACCTGAGTGAAACCCTGCTGTAAGCAGAAATGGCATCGACATTTTCTCCTATCCCTCAACCGGTATTTCACAGAAGATACTTGAACCATCCACTTCGGTTATCGTGGGAACGACGTCAAAATCGGAGGTCAATGAAATAAAATCATCCGGGCCAACTGTAGTGGCCCGGAATCCGTTCTTGGAGACAATAACACCGCAGCCGGTGGCATCATAGTCGATCTCCCCAATGAGCCCATGATCGGATTGAATCCGAAACCACTCGATGCGATCCTCCCAGAAGCGTTCCGAATAACTGGAAAAGAGGACCTTTTTCCCGAAACGCGTGACGCGCATTGCCTCTTGGATCAATTTTCGCTGATCGACCCCAAAGGCCGAGATGCCATTTTGAATACAGATTACCATATCAAATTGTCGGTCGTGGAACCCGAGATCCATGGCGTTCATCTCCAAGAGATGACAGGAAGGCCTATCGCCGATCATTTCCCATGCTAGCCGCAGGCTGTCATGTGAGGTGTCGATACCGACGACGGTTTCTGTTTTTGCAACCAGCCTTTGGAGGACCCTGCCGTATCCACACCCAAGCTCTAGGACTAGAGCGGAAGGTTCGATTCTGTCCAGGATAAACTCGATTTCGGCCTCGAGATAGCGCTTAACACGGGGAGGGGCTATCTCATAGCAGAGCTTCAGCCGTTCGGCTGATAATTTTTGAGAATAATAGCCGTGCATCCGCTTTCAAATGAGTTGCTGGTGAATCGCTCTTGATTCACCCTAAACCTTTATCCCATTACAGGGTCCGATTTCTTTGGGTGAAAATCCACGGTGCCGATGACTATGGATGACCCCTGTTTTCTCTCCGATGAAACCGACCTTTCTCCCCTAATCCTTGAGGAGGATCCTTAATATTCTCTCAAGATTTTGAATTGGAGATGCGGTCGATTCAATAACAAAATCTGTAAGGCATCCATCTTTTAAAAGCCTTAATCCCTCCTCAACAGGAACATTCCCACTCCCGATCAGATCGTGTTCATCAGAAAGGTAAATGGTATTGTCTAGAGTCGATCTGTTGTCATGGACATGGCTTATCAACACCCTCCCGGTTCGAGAGATTTTATCAGCAGCACTCATGAAATCAAATTGATGTACCAGTGAAGAAATCCATAAATGCCCTATATCAAGGCAGAGAAAGATGTCCTCTGTTTTTTGGGTAAGATTGATAAGATCTTCTGGCAGCTGAAAGAGATACGTGATCCTCGGGTTCAGGTTCTCAACACAGAGCTGTACTCCCTCCTCCTTACAGATTAGGGCCGCTTTCTTTAGATTAGAAATCGCCTCATCTAGATGAGTTTTATAAATCCGAGTCTCGCAATAACCCGGTTTACAGACAGCCCCTTCTTTTATCCATACCAGGCTTTCCTCCATTCCTCCCAGGGACTCGAGTATGCCCTTCCTTTTACCGTACTCCATGTACACGGCATCATCTAAGGTATAGCCGGGATGAAGCACAAGGCTTGAGCCCCCAAATGACGAGACTGTCTGGGCACTTTTCCGTATGATCCCAAAGCCTTCTCGAACAACCTTTGGGTCTGTGCTTCCAAGATTTGGGAAAAAAACCTGGCTCGGACAGGGTGCATGGGCGGATAAAACTCTCCCTTTAAGAAAGCGTATTGATTCCAGAAAACCCTCATCCAAATGATAGGAAAGTTCGAAATAAGGCTCAAAATCGAGTAATTCTCGCGACGCCTTAATGAAATCCTTCACTTCATTGGGATTTTTGAAGGCGATGAGGGATAAGCCGATATTGGGTTTCACTGAACCGCTGCCTCGGATTTCTTTCTTGATCCTGTCATGAGATTAATAACACAGAAATGGGAATCATCTCAGAAACGGAGCATTTACACATCCCGCGGGTATAATCTCACCCGCACTCACATTATCGCCAAATTCGAACGCTTTTCGTTGTTTCATTTGCATTGTTCTTTTTTACCCGTTTTCCTTTTCGGAAGCCATCCGTCTATACCATCCTGAACATCTGGGACATCCTCCGGCCCAAGATGCGGTTTGCCAGCGAGATAGCACCAAGGACCAAGAGGATAAGGATTGTTCCTAAAGCATATGCAGGGCCGATATTGGCGGAGAAGAGGTACTCAACAATGGCTACGGTGATGGTTTTCCATCTGGCCGAGTAGAGAATAATCGTCGTAGAAAGTTCCCCCATAAGGGTCGAAAAGGCGATCACAGCTCCAGCCAAAATGCCGGGAGTCATCAACGGAAGGGTAACCTTTCTGAATGTTGTAAGCCAGGGAGCACCAGCAATAGTGGAGGCGTCCTCCACGGCCACATCGATCTGGCTCAGGGAGGCCATAGTCGATCGGAAAATATAGGGCATCCGCCGGATGAAAAATCCAATCACCATAATCATCCAGGTGCCACTGAGGATGATAAGTCCTGACGAGAAGCCTGTTAGGATTGCTACGCCAACCACGATCCCGGGAAGGATGAAGGGGAGCATTACGGTTAGATCTAAGATCCACCTACCCCGGAACCGCTTTCTAACGTTTATGTAAGAGAGCAGTGTGCCAACCACAGCCGCCACAATCGTAGCAGTTGTTGCCAGAAAGAGGCTGTTCCTGATTGGAGTTCTGGCAATCTCAAAAATCCTCCTGTAATTCTCCAATGAGAACTTCGTGGGGTATCTGGTCCCGGCCCATCCCTCGGTGAAGGACGTGAAAATGACAGTAAGGTGTGGGAGCAGGGAAAAAAAGATAACGCCGAAACAAAAAACTGTTCCCGCCCATTTCAAGGTCTTGTTAGTGGATATCCGAGCCGCCTGTGTCGTACCGGTAATGGTTACGTATGACCGCTTGGCTGTGACGTATTGGGAGAGAAGTATGGCAGTGCCCACCATAGCAACGTTGACCATGGCGATAGCCCCGGCTGTATGTAAGTTGAAGAAGCCAGTGACCTGAAAATAGATCAGGGTCGGGAGCACGTAGAAGTTTCCTCCCAGAATTGCAGGGACACCAAAGTTTCCCACAGCCCGCATGAACACGATCAGTGCACTGGCCATGATCGATGGAATTACTAATGGCAAGGTGATAGTCCGAATTACCCTCCACCTCGATGCCCCCATGATCTCAGCGCTTTCCTCAATATACGGATCTGCTGAAAGGAGCGCTCCGTAAGTCAGGAGAAAGACGAATGGATAATAGCTCATCGTCATAGCGATAATGACCCCAGGGGCTCCGTAAATATCGGGCAGGAGAATTCCAAATACCCTCTCCAGAAGGTAATTGATAACCCCTTGGCGTCCAAAGAGAAGAATCCACGAATAGGCCCCTACAAATGGGGGGAGTATGAGTGGGAGGGTCCCCAGAGTCAGGAAGACGACTTTAAAAGGCACCTCAGTCTTGGCGACGAAGTAGGCCATGGGTATCCCGAGGAGGCAGGAAAAAAAAACACAGAGAAATCCCACCGTCAGGGTATTTAAAAGTGCGCTCCTATAAAGTGTGGAGGTGGAAAACTGGGAAAAGTTTGCAAGGGTGAGATTTCCCAGAGAGGGAACATCCCCCATCTCGAGGAAGCTGTTGAGAATAACCCTTGAGAGCGGATACGCTATAAAGACCAGGAGTATTAATAGTGCCAAGCCCAGAACCAAGTAGGTAGTCAGCTCAATATTCCCGAGTCGTTCCTTGAAGCCGCCCCCCATGCCCGTATGTTCCTCTTTAGGTGTGTAAAATTTCCTTAACTACTCTCCTTTTGCAACTGGTCTTTTTGATCAGGTGGAAAGAGCCTCACATCATCTCCACGGAAAACCACACCTACCTCATCCCCTTCACGGACCCCCTTTATGCGGCGGTCCTCATCAACGAGTACCTCCTGGGGAGTCGTGTGCTGAAAGACCTCGATGAAATACCGAACCACAGATCCAAGATAGAGAATACTCTTAATCTTTCCTCTAAGCGTATTCGGACGACCCGGCTCAGGGATGACCTCCATCTGCTCAGGCCTCGAGAAGAGAACTCCCTTCGAATGGGGGAAATCTGAGAGCAGTGCAGGGGTACTGTCCAAGGATATCCTCTCCCCCGATGGAAAAGTCAAAACCAGCGATCCTTTTCCCTGTTCCTTAAGAGTGCATTCGAGGAAGTTGGCTTGCCCTATGAAATCAGCCACGCGGATCGAGTTTGGTTCTTCATAGATCTCGTCCGGAGTCCCGATCTGGCTGACTTTGCCGGCGTGCATAACAGCGATACGGTCAGAGATGGAGAGGGCTTCCTCCTGATCATGGGTGACATAGAGGGTCGTCACCTTCGCCCGCTGCTGGATCCTCCTGATCTCCTCCCGCATAAAAACCCTCAGCTTTGCGTCGAGGTTGCTCAGAGGCTCATCCAACAGAAGAAGCTGGGGGTCATAAACCAAAGCCCGGGCGAGCGCAATCCGCTGCTGTTGACCTCCTGAAAGCTCACTCGGCTTCCTCTTTTTGGTGGTATCAAGTCCTACCATCTGGAGAATGCCATCAACCTTCCCTTCTATCTCTCGACGGGGACCCTTGCGGATCCTTAGCCCGTATGCCACGTTCTCAAAGATCGACATGTGAGGAAAGAGCGCATAGCTCTGGAAGACCATCCCGATATTTCGCCTGAAGGGAGGGATCGTTGTAAAATCCCTGCCGAGAAAATCCATTTTTCCGCTCGTTGGCTTCTCAAAACCGGCGATACATCGGAGGGTTGTGGTCTTTCCGCAGCCGCTTGGGCCCAGGAGGGTAAACAGTTCCCCCTCCTGGACATCCAGAGACACGTCCTCGAGCGCCGTTACGTCTTCGCCTTTCCCCTTGAAGACCTTGGTGAGATCCCGAATAGAGAGGGCGACAGGACTCCTCCCTTGAATATGCCCCGTCATGAAACCACCTCAAAACCTCTTATCCAATGAAAAAGGGCATGGATAACCGCAAAGGCCATCCATGCCCGGGAAATCGCTTTTCCCTATTTTCTCCGAGAGAATATCTCGCCAAACTTTTGAAGATACGCCTCCCTGCTCTTGGATGCCTTCATAGCGTCATAGGGGAAGAACTTGATTTCTGAGCTCGGCTTTAACCCCGAAGGAGGCGGTACATCTGGCCGTGCCATTCTCCTGAAGTACGGAGCTTGAGAACAGATCGTCATCGCTTCCTTTGTCGTTAGAAAATCCATAAAGAGCTTGGCGTTCCCCAGATTCGGACCATTCTTGATAATCCCCGAGGCATCGAACCGGAGACCCGTTCCCTCACAGGGATATACAGGAGCCACCGGGTTCCCCTTGCTTTTTTCCTTGAACACATTTCCCTCTCCGGTAACCCCGATACCAAACTCACCCCGACCGACGAAGGTATAGACCAACGATGATTTTGGCACAAAGGTGCTCACCTTCCTCACAGCATTGATATGATCCCATCCGTACAGGTGAACCATCTGAAAGAGCTGAGCGTATGCCGAGCCTGAGAGGGCTGGATTGGCGAGGACGACCTTTCCTCCCCACTTCTTATCACCCAGGTCTTTCCAACATTTCGGCGCTTTCGCGAGTGGTACAACCTTTGTGTTGATAATAAATGCCTGGATATTGAAGCTAAACCCATAGTACTTGTTTTCCTTCGTGTCCTTCACGTTATCAGAGAAAGCGGCCTCTTCACGAACTTTATAGGACTGAAGAAGGTCTCGGATGATCTCCAGGTTTTCCTTGGCAATGGCCATGACAATATCACCCTGAGGTTTACTGGCCTCTGCCTTAATTCTCGTGAGGAGTTCTCCGGAGCCAGCTCGGATGATCTCCACCTTGATGTCAGGATGCTTCCCCTTGAAGGCTCGGACGAGGTCTTCGCCTATTTCGGGGGACCCGGCGTTGTAAATCACCAGACTTCCCGCTGCCAAGACCAACGAGGCACCTGTCATCACCATGAAGACAACCACCATCCCACAAACAGTCAATTTCATTTTTTTCATAATTTCCCTCCTCTTCTTGTTGGTGTATGTGAACGTGATGAACGGAAAACTATAATGACAATCCTCTGAAAAATCAAGCTTAAATAATCTGGAGTTCCCTGATTTTTGGGGGGGATCCCTTGTTCCTGAGCGTGATTTGCCGGAAAAGTGGGGTACCCATCGAGGGTGAGTAGGCTTCGACGTGAGTCTTCGACCATGAGCTCCATTCGGCCCGAGCCTTTCGGCAGTGAGCGGCTCGACATGAGCCTTCGACGCGAGCTCAGGCCGAGGGGCTCGTCGACATGTCTCAAGACCGGACTGCTCATGGCCGAGGGCAGACCGAAGGGCGCAGTCGAAGGAAAGGGGAAAGCCAGCCCTCTAGAGGTTGGCATTGGTTTTGCTTGAGAACCTATTACCTCAGAGAATTAATCAGGAAATATCTCATGTAGCAAACTGATTGCACTGCGACAGAGAAAAGCGGTGTCGAGAAACGCCCAGTTCAATTGATTCCAGCCAACAGGTAATGCTGAGGTTGAACGAGAGTGTTAGAGTGCATAGGGAGGGAAAAGGATGAATCCAGCTACTTTTGGTGTCGGGATATTCGCGGTTTTGTACAGCTTATATACGTTTTACATGAGAGCTTCTAATCCAGAGAAGTTTGGCAAGCTTTCTGCGATGCAAGAGAAACTGGGGAAAAGAACTGGTTACGCTGTTCACCTAACTGCGTATTCTATCGCCCCGTTCGTCTTTGGTGTAATTATGATTATCCAGGGTTCCAGGGGACATTCTTTTTTTTGAAATAAGGAATTCCTATTTAGAAGGTAGTTTCGTCGTTACCCTTTTGTGCGAAAGAGTAATGCATGCGGGAACGGCTGGAACCCTTTCTGCCTGAACCGTTACCGGCTCTGAATGGAGAGCAACGAGCTTAAATTTCTGCCTAGGTCAAAAGTAGAGAGGAAATTAGCATTTTGGAGTCGACTCTCTCAACCCTCTGTAGTTGGTCGCTTCTCTAGAAGCTTGAAAGAGTCTAAGAATTTCCCCACACTCTTTGAGAAAGACTTTTCCTTAGGTGTTACGACCATAACCTGGTAAAGCCTGTTACCAACGATAAATATTTTGGCTTTTATGGTGCCTTTTCCGCCAGCTGGTTCGATTTTCAGCTCTCCCCCGGGTATCCGTTAAGCGAAATGATCAATTCTTTCAACAGCTTGCCTTGTACGTTCGCAACAGCCCCATTCCGTGCGCCCTCCAATATCGCATCCGGGTTAGTCTTCTGAACGACTGTGTCCGGATAATCCGAATATCCAACCATGTACGCTATGTCTTTTTGTTCCAATAAGAAGAAATAAGCATCAATGGGTCCAACTGCAGTATTAACCGTGTTTGTGTGCTCAGTGGGAGCGCCAGGCATGAGTATAGAAAATGCTCCCTCAGATGAACTGAACTCCTCCCAGGTAGACCGTTGACATCCTATCAACAGTATTGCCAAGACCAAAAGAACCAGCAGTTTAGGTTTCATGAAAATCCTCCTTTCTCCTCGGCCAATAAATCAAATTATGGCTGGTAGTCCTCGACCCTGGTTTTGCCAAGGACAAGGCTCAGCTTGTTCGCTAGCACATTTTGTGCCATGAGTGCCTGTATCCTTCATTATAGGAAATTACGATAAACTCGGAAGGCCTTGCCGTCAATTCCGGTAAAATGTGTAAAGGGTGCGGATGCGGTGAAAAGACTTTCACGTCCTGGATTTACGGAGGATGCTGAGGGTTTGACGGACAGAATGAAGGCTGGACCCCATACCCCCTTATTTTATTTTAGAATCTCTTTCACTGACAGTTTATTGTTCTTCCAGGAAAAGACGACCAGGGGCGGTTTCTTGCCCGGAAATACCTCCATCTGGTCCTCTATACCGAAATACCGAGCGGGATTTAACGACGCCATCAACAAAGCCTCTTCTATTGAGAATCCAGAGTTTGCGGCCAGATATCCACAGTCCTGCTCTAGCGTTTTCACGGCGCCACTTAACAAGTCGGTTCCCTCTCCCTTAACCCATAGTCCGCCATCTTTCACGACAACGGTCCGGTCATACTTGAAGTACTCGCCCTCGGGCATGCCGGACAGGTGGGCCAGGTCTGACGTCAGAATGGATCGATCCAATCCCCGCGCCTTTATCACGGCTCGCAGAGTATAGTGAGGGATGTGATACCCGTCGGCGATAAAGCTCGCCCACATGTCATCAATCGAAAGCTGGGACCATAGTATGTTATGCTGCCTGTGGATCATCTTTGCGCAGCCGTTTACCAGGTGGCTAGAGAGAGAGGCTCCCGCGGCATATGCCTCAAGGACTGTGTTGTGATCCGCATGATGGTGAACCAGCCCGACTTTCACCCCTTCACTCCGCAACTTTCGTATGAACTCTATTGCCCCCTTCTTCTCGGGGGCCAGAGAAAAGAGGCCGATATGACCGCCGGATTTTTCCTGCCACCGGTCGAATTCCTCCGGGTCGGGGTCACGGATGAATCGGTCCATGTGCACACCCCGGTAGCCCTCTTCGGAGGAGATATAATGACCCTCCATATGGATGCAGTGGACGTTGGGCGCCACGTTTTTTTCCATTACCTCCCTGAGGATGCCGAGGTTGCGTTCCACAATGGGGGGATCTTGAGTTGTAATCGTGGGACACCATCGCGTAATTCCGTGAATCTCCAGCGCCTGGTTGATCTCTGCGACCCTCTCGACCGTGAGATCTTCGTCGGAAAGATTGTGCCCGAGCATTCCATTCACCTGAATATCGAAAAGACCGGGGGAAAGCCAGAACTCTCCATCGCCATCGGGTGGCTGCGAAATTGGATTAAGTTGGGTCAATGATCCATCCTCCACAACAGCCGAAAAGAATCCGCTCTTTCCCGGAATCCGACAAGTCCCTTCAAAACGCACGTCAACCCCCCTAGCCTTTAAGAGCTCCCCTTACCAGCCCTGCCATCAAATAACGGGAGAAGAATACGGTGAATACAATTGCCGGTAGGATTGCGAACACTGCTGCCGCGGAGAGCTGATTCCACAAGATATGGAAATCTCCGAAGAAATCCGTTAAGCCTGGAGAAAGGGTCTTGGCTGCCTTCGTATTGACTAAAACAACGCCATAGAGAAGCTCATTCCAGGCGAGCATAAAAGTAATGATGCCCACCGCGGTCAGAGCGGGCAGGAGGCTAGGAAGCACCACCCTGAATAAGGCGGAAACTCTGGAACATCCGTCAATCTCCGCCGCCTGGATTAATTCATCCGGAAATTGTTCAAAAAACCCTATAATGATCCAGATGTTAAGCGGTAAGGTCAGATAAACGTATCCGGCTATCAGGATAATATGTGTGTTAATCAGACCCAGGGCCCTCCCCATTACATAGAAGGGGACCAGGAGCGAGGCAGGGGGAACGGTACGGGTCAATAGGATCAGGAGGAGCCAGATACCCTTTCCTCTGAACCCGAATTTGGCAAACGCGTATCCCGCGAGAGTAGCAAAGCCAGTTGAGATGAAAACCGTAAAAACGGCGACAATTGCCGAATTTCGGAGATAGTAGGCAAAGGGTCTTTCCGTGAAGATGTATTTGATACTTTCGAAGGTAAGTCTGTGGGGGAACAGTGTGGGCGGATTCAGGTAGACTTCTTCGGAGTCTTTGAGACCGGTTATGAAAATCCAGTATATGGGACCCACTGACCAGATGGTAATTATGGCGATCAGGAGCCCGAGAGCCGAACGCTGAAAGATTTTTCTGTAACGACGAAGACCGGTTACCTTTATCAACCCCATTTTCACCATCCACGGCATATGACAGTGGTCAACAGACTTCGTTTCTTCCCTTGACAACCGGATGTGAACCCCATATTATCATCGTGTTCTCCCTCTGCCAAGAGGAATTTTATGATACTCGCTCGGGGCACGCGAAGTAGGTTCGACGCGTACCTGCTGCTATCGCCCAGCGCAGCAACACTCGCGCTCGTTGCCGTGTTTCCCATCCTCTATGTGGTATACCTCAGCTTCAGTGGCTTCTATTATGGAAACAGAACCGGGCTTGTCGGTTTCAGGAACTACGTGAACATTCTTACCGATCCCAATTTCTACGCTTCCCTTGAGGCCACTGTCATATTTATGGTCGGAAGCGTGGTGGGACAGCTTGTCCTTGCGCTCATCTTTGCCTTGGTGATCAATCACTCTCGTCGACTCGAATCCGGGGTGAGGCTGATCGCGATACTCCCCTACATGGTGTCCATGGTCGCGGGCGGCGTCACCTTCCGATGGCTCCTCAATACGGAATTCGGCTTAGTCAATTCCATCTTGCTATCGTTGGGGATAATCAATCAGCGGATCAACTTCCTCGGTGAGCCTGGTTATGCAATGACATCAATCATCATCGCTCATCTATGGTCTTCGACTCCCCTTGCAACGCTCATTTTGCTAGCGGGAATGAAATCAATTTCGACGGACGTTTATGAATCGGCCGAGATAGACGGCGCGGGGTTCTTCACCAAGTTCTTCTGCATCACCGTCCCTCTTATCAGACCGCAGATCCTCGTTGTCCTGTTAATACAGACCATGTTTTCCTTTCGCCATTTTCCTCTGCCGTATGCCATGACCGGCGGCGGACCGGGGGTAAGCACGAAAGTCTTGGCGATGCTCCTGCAGGAGAAGATGACTTATCTCGTATTTGGCTATAATTCTGCTCTTTCTGTGATCATGATGCTGATTACCCTCGCAATCGCGTTCTTTTATCTGAAATTGATGACCGCGGAAAGGAGGTGATGTCAAACCAATCAGGTTACGGAGGTTTTTTTGGGATGATCTGTTAGGTCATATGTAAGAGAAAGGAGGGGGAGTAAGCATGAAAAAGCTCTTAGTGTCATTTAGGGTAATTTCCATCATTTTATGCCTCTCTGTCTTTGGCGTTGTAGGGGCTGAGGCAGCAGAGAAGAAGCCGGACAAGCTCGTGCTCATGAATGCCGGAACGCTGTCCGGGGACCCCGGTATCGATTTCCTGCGGCAGAAGTGGGGGCAAGAGCACGGCATCACCATCGAGGTTATCGAACAGGCGGAAAGATACCTCTTCGATAAAGAGCTCGCCGCGCTCTCATCACGGGATCCGAGCATCGATTTGATGGCTGCCAACGAAAGATGGGTTCGGGACTGGGCGGCCGCGGGATGGTTGGAGCCCCTCGATGACATTATGAAGGAAACGCTTCCCTACTACACGCCTGGCGTTGACGCCCAGCTTAAGTTCAAGGGTAAGTATTACGGCGCTCACGGCGGAAACATGGTCATGGTCATGTATTACCGGACGGATTTGCTCAAGGAGTTCGGAAAAACCGAACCACCAAGGACCTGGGATGAACTTATCGAGTTCGGCAAGTGGGCTACCAAAGATCTGAATGGCGATGGAACCATTGATCAGTGGGGGGTGGTCCATGCAGGCACGCCCGTTACCCACTTCGGCGATGTAGTCGTCACCCTGATTCATCAATTGGGAGGAAAGGTCTACGATGACAACAAGATCACGGTGAACTCCGAAGCCGGGCGGAAGGCCCTGCAGGCTATTGTAGACCTGAGAAATAAACACAAGATCTCGCCTCCCGGTGTTAATACCTATGGATCCAGTGAATGTCTGCAGGCCCTCAAATCGGGCACCGCCGCGATGGTTTTCTCGTGGACCTGGATGGGGAAGCTTCTCAACGGGAAGGACTCGGCAATAAAGGACAAATGGAGTTGGGCTCTGCCTCCGGTACTGCCGGGCGGCAATCCTTCTTCGCTCACGATTACCACGCCGCTGGTCCTGAACAAGGCATCGAGGTACAAATCGTATGCCAAGGATTTTATCCGTTACTATACCAACTACGAGGGACAGGTGAACGAGGTCGTAAAAGAGTTTGGGAACGTGGCGCTGATGCCCAAGGTCTATGAAGATCCACGGGTAAAGAATCCCCCGCGGGAAGAGTTGGAGAAGGTCAACCTTACCCTTGAGCAGTGGACCGAGCTCCAAGGTAGAATCCTCGAGGCTATCAAGGTTGTGCAGGTGGAGCGAGCACGAAAACAGGGAGAGCTGGACAGGGCGCTCTGGCCCGAAATGAATGCGGCGTTGAGCGGAATCAAGAGCGTGGAAAAGGCGTTGGCTGACGCAGAGAAGCAGATGAAACGAATTAACCAGACCCTGTGATGAGCGGAGAAAGCGGGTCTGTTGCGAGTCTCCGTAACAGACCCGCTTCGACTTTAAGGGAAGGGGTATAGAAGGGAGAGGGTATGGATATCGTTACCGAATATTACGACCGAATTAAAGAGATACTGGATACCATCGTTGCCCGGGAGAGAGAGAACATAGAAAAGGCCGCGCAACTGGCAGCCCAGACCGCCATCGAAGATAAATTGTTCTACGTCTTCGGTACAGGGGCCCATTCCATTATGCCTGCCATGGAGCTTTTTCAGCGGGCAGGCGGGTTGTGCAACGTCTCAGGGATCTTTCCCCCGGGGCTTACTGATTTTACCGGCTCCCCTAAGACGGAGCGCGTTATGGGCTTTTCCTCGAACATCTACGACTACTACGGTGTCCAGAAAGGCGATCTGCTGATGATCTGCAACGTCAACGGGATAAACCCGATGACCATTGATGCAGCCGAAGAAGCAAAGAGGCGAGGTGTCAGAACTATTGGCGTCACCTCTGTTCAGTTTGCGGAGCAGGCGGAGCCGAATATCCCCAACCGGCATCCAAGCAATAAAAACCTCCACGACCTGGTCGACCTCGTTATTGACGCCCACGTGCCGGTTGGCGATGCACTGCTTGACGTACCCGAAGTTGATGTAAAAGTCGGACCGGGTTCGACGTATCCGATGATTTTTATCGTAAACTCAGTGGTGATAAGAGCCATTGAAATCGTTGCACAGAAGGGGCATAAACCGCCAGTTCTCCTTTCCGGTAACATAAAGGCCGGCGAAGAGTACAACAAGAAATATAAGGAGAAATACCGGTTCCGTATTAGGCATTATTAGGCATTTTCAATAATCCAAACCCCTCATCCGAGTTCAAAACTCCCTACAGGATCCCCCGCCTGTGTTGGGCTCATGGCAAAAGTGCCCAAGCCCGAGACCTGCAAAACGGATATGAAGTCCTTTTTTGAAAACCTCTCCTTCATCTCTCTTTCTTCCCAGAAATGCTCTATTTCAACACCTGAACTCATTTTCCGTTGGACATTCGAGAAGCGAGCTGAGCGGCCTCACCTGAACGAGGTAAAAGGTGGCTCCGCTCCAGTGACCTATTAAATGACCTACCTAATGTAGTAACCGGATACCCTCCATTCCCCATCCTTCTCGAGCATCGGGGTAACAGTCTCAATGGCAGCCTTCTTGTTCTCGAAAGAGGTTTCATAGAGGATGACCACGTATTCGCCGTCTGGAGCACCGGGTAAACTCGTTGCATACCGTTTTAGCTTTAGCTTTCTGGCGATACAACGACCGAGGGGTTTACGGGTAGCGTTGAGTGCGCGCTCCCACTGCTCTTTAGTCACAGCTCTTCTGAAGAGAACGGCAGTGGTTTCCCAACTCTGCGAGTACTTACTATCATCGATCAACGCGAGCCACGTCTAAGCAGCTCCAACGGCCTCCTCTTCGCCTTGCTGGTCTGCTATTGCTGGCCAACATAAAAACGCAGAGAACGCCACGGCTAGTAACAAGATCAAGATTTTGGTTTTTCTCATCGTCTCCTCCTTTCGTCGATATCCCCCAAAGCTCCGAGTCCTGAGAAATTCCGCGGAACGAAACGACCCCTATCTGGCTATCCGCACATCTTATGCCAACCGGATTTACCTGTAATAAACCGAAATTATTACAAAATCGGGATAGCCTGCTGTCAATTCCGGTAAAATGTGAATAAATTTTGCGAATGCGGTGAAAAATTTTCAGAATCTCAACTCAGGGGGAGGTTTTTTAGGATTGAACTGGCCAGATGGAGGGAATTGAACGGATCCAAACGTTAGCTCAAAGGCCAAATTAATCCCGAAGATTTAACGCCTTTTCATCTTCGAGTACTTTATCGCCATGCATCTCCTGTTAACAGAAACCAGGCATTGCGATAACTGATATTGTGCTTTGATTCTGGAGGAAGATCTCGCATGATTAGGCGAATATTTTCAACTCGCCTTTTTAGCTTTCTCGTTGGGGGCTTCTGACTCTTTCTTATCTTCCCTCCTCCGTAATCTAAGCCCACAACAAATCGGTTGCTGAACTCGATGAGTATCTCCTTATATTTCGGTTTGAGGGTGTTTTTCTGCGATCCCAGAATGCCATTCTCCCAGATAACCGTATCAAGCTCGTTAGTGCAACTGTAACGTCGCCCCGGTTCACCGGTTGATAGATCAAAATACAGATTGGGATACACGCTCAGCAGGTGACGTACTAACTGAGGACCAAACCTCCTTTGTCGCTCTCGATGCCGAATCTGGCCAAAAAGGGCGATCACTACCTTAGCCTTTGGGTAGGTTTCGAGCATTTCCTCCAAAGAAGCGATTAATTCATCTTCAAGCTCGAAGTGAATAACGAATGCCACCCCGGTTTCCTCTGAGAGTTTAAAAAGCCTATGTCCATTCTCGCTGTTTATGGGTATATTGATGTCTCGATCCTTCCTGCCTAGTCTGCATTGGAGATCTGACAGGTAGTGACGAAATTCAATCTCGCTCATTATGGGATAAGCGCCACTTCTGACATGTTGTTCCAGTTGTTTTATGTAAGAGTTCTTCTGTTTGAACCAATTCTTATTGACTCCGCCGTTGGTTGAAAGAATGAAGTAGTCTGGATACTGATTCACAACCTCATGAATGTAGTAATTCCATCGGTACCCTTTTTTCTGTTTCTTTCGGCCTTCGGGCGCCTGGAAAGTAAAAAGAGCCAAAAGGGCCTCACCCAATTCATCCATGCCTTTCACGGTGTCTTCCAGATAGCCACCGCCACCGAACCCTCGTACGAGGCTGGACTCGAGATCTATGAGGGGAATTATGCCTTTATCGAGAAACGAACGAATCCGGACGCTCCATTTTTCTTCAAGGACAGTTCGATCAAAACTCAAAGACACGGGCTCTTGAGTGACCAAGGCCGGTGCAACCCCAAGGGCAAATACTAACAGAGGAAGCAAACACAAAGCCTTTAGGAATAAACGATTCCGCTGGATGTCCATTTCTTTCACCTTAACCCATAAATGCAAAGGAAACTGCTTGACGCCTCGCAACCCTTTCAGGTTTCTTGTGCTTCCGGCCACGGCAATTGGCCTCGTGCTCGCATCTCCATAGGCAACAAGCTGTAGTATATGAATGCATTTACGGGCGTTTCCACTCCCGCTTGTTGCCCTAAGCGCACAACCGCTCCGTTCTGCGAATCCAGCTCCGACGGACGACCCTCCATAATATCACGCTGCATGGAAGCAGTCCCATAGGGTGCCAGGCTATCAAGGAACTCCACAGTCCTGCTGATGGTATCCTGCGGCAATGTAATATTGTGAGCTTGGCCCACGTCGAAGACTTCACGCACTGCCTGCTCCAACATCTGGCGTGTTCCCGGCTGGCTGCGAAATACCCCGAGAGGAGCCCGTGTCACCGCCCCCAGGCCACTCCATACGGTAACGAATACGAACTTTTGCCACAAGGCAACCTGAATATCAGGCGGGATCTCCACCGTCAAACCCTCCGCATTGGCAAAAGCTTGGCGCAGTTTTTCCGCGCGCTCACTCGGGCGATTATCCAACTCACCGAACCTTACGAATGGCTCTGCCGCGGCGTGGCGAATATGACCCGGTTCAACGATGAAAGTCATAAGCCCACACAAACCACCTAAGACGTGGTCTCGGCCTAACACAGCTGCCAACTGAGAGGGTGCCTCAACCCCATTTTGCAGCGGTACCACAAACGTCTCTGGGCCAACCATCGGACGTATCGCCTCCGCCGCCTCTGGAACCTGCCAGGCCTTGACGCCTAACAAGATCACATCGACACTCCCTGCCGCGGCCGGATCGTCAGTTGCGTCCACCGGCTGCACGGTAAAATCACCGTTGATACTATCCACCCGTAAGCCATGGGTGCGCATGGCCTCCAGATGTTTCCCGCGAGCGATGAACACAACATCTTGTCCGGCTTGGGCTAGCCGACCGCCAAAGTACCCACCTACTCCACCTGTACCAAAGATTGCTATGCGCATGAAAACCTCCTCATTATCAATCTCCAAGCAGCCTATTCCGATTATGAGGTCATTTCCCGAATTACTTGTTATATTTCATTGACGAAGTCAGCGGCTAATCTCACATTCTTCCCAGAAATAATTCGCCTCGTCATTGAGAATGCCCTGTTTCAGGGTCTGCCACGATGGATACCTACTATCTATTAGAGAAATGCTCATCCTTAGTTAATAAGACTTCGTACCAATCCTTAGCTCCTGGCGGTGGTGGACATATCTCTCTCCATTCAAGGTATTTCTCCTCGCTTTCACATCCCAAAAAGAGCACAAACTCTTTTTTACCTCTTACAAAATAGATGTCTTGAAAGGTTACCCCATCAACTCTGGAGGTCGTTTCCCTTAAGTGTGTCAACAAGCTTTCCAATTCGGTAGTATTTGGGATTTCGTATTCTACATGTTTCAGGAACAACATTGCTTTTCCCCTCTCCAGTGATTTTACCCTTTCGGTTGATACCCCCACCTATCCTTAATATAAAGAAAAAAGTCCATGTGATCCAAAATACACAGAGAAAAGTAGGGGCCATTAGTGTGCTATACAGGATCTCTCAACCACTGCTTAGGTTAGTGTGAAAAATCCAAAAAAACAAGATATTCCGCCGTTGCTTTCTATATTAAATGTGTTAGGTGTAACCCCCCTGTGGCTCTCTTTCCATCCCCCTTCCCCTTTCCTTTCTCATTTTACCTTGACTTAACCATTCGCCTTTCCTATAGTACGCTACGTTCTCTCATGGGAATTAATTTAGCACGTCGCATCGACGCGAAAAAGATCACCAGCGGGTCTCCGTTAAAACATCAAGAGGTTCTTGCTGTGCGAACAAAGAAAGACAAGGGGAGGCGGGAGGTTGTCGTCGAGGCTCTTCTCCCGTATGGCACAACGATCTTCACCGAGATGACCGTTCTTGCTGATCGTTGTGGCGCGGTTAATCTGGCACAAGGATTTCCGGATTTTGACGGGCCCGAGGAGATTAGAGCAAAGGCGGCCGAGGCCATTGTGCGCGGGCCGAACCAGTACGCACCTTCCAGGGGCATTCCTGAACTCCGGAAGGCAGTAGCCCGCAAAATGGAACGCTTTTATGGGGTAGAGGTGAATGCGGACGAGGAGGTAACGGTCACCTCCGGAGCGACGGAAGGATTGTGTGCCACGCTGCTTGGCATCGTGGAACCGGGTGACGAGGTAATTTTACTGGAGCCGTGTTACGATAGCTATCCGCCCGTGGCGGCCATGGCCAGCGCCAATATCCGCTGCGTATCTCTGCAAGGCCCCGACTTCAGGCTGCCCCGCGAAGAACTGGCTGAGGCCTTCAGCCCCAGGACCAAGGCTATCGTGATCAACAATCCTCAAAATCCCTGTGGCAAGGTGTTCAGCCAGGAGGAACTTGCCTTCATCGGCTCCTTGTGCGCGGAACACGATGTCTATGCCATCGCAGATGAAGTCTACGAGCACCTGGTCTACGACGGCCGCGAGCACCTGACTCTGCTCAGCGTTCCCGAATTCAAGGATCGGGCCTTTGTCATTTCCTCCACGGCCAAGACCTTTTCCATGACCGGCTGGAAGGTGGGCTACGTGGTAGCGTGTCCAGAGCTTTCCCGCGCAGTGGGCATGAGCCACCAATTCATTACCTTCTGCGGACAGTCAGCACTGCAGGAGGCCATGGCCTTTGCCATCGATTTCCCCGACAGTTACTATAGGGAACTGCTCGCCGACTATACCCGGAGGCGGGACTGGCTCTGCGAGGCCTTGGGGGATATTGGATTAAAGATCTATCCACCCGAGGGGACCTACTACGTTTTGGTCGACATCACATCTCTCGGTTTTGATGACGATCTGGCCTTTTGTCGTATGCTCCCAGAAAAGGCAGGTGTAGCTGCTATCCCCTGTTCCTATTTCTGGAAGGACCGGAGCCAGGGCCGCGAGCTCGTACGTTTCTGCTTCTGCAAAAAGGATGAGACCCTCGAGGAGGGAATTCGCCGGCTCAGGAAGTGGGTAAAATCAAGGTAGCGGCAGCCACCAGTTTATCAGCCAATCCCACAAACTCACCTTCGTCCCCATCAAGAAAATCCCGATTCCACTCAAGACCGTCTTGAGGAAAGAGTGACCTGTTTCTCATTTCGGTCGAAACATGCAACCCCCTCCCTCGCACCTTCTTCAGCTCCTATTTGTGAAGGGATGGCTTTTTGGTCTAAAATATAAGATAGCATGCACAAGAGAACTCTTGGGAAAACGGGCTGGGAGCTTTCTGTGATTGGCTTCGGGGGCATCAAACTCCCCCTCATCTCGCAGAAAGAATCCGAAATTCTTCTGAACAAGGCCATCGATGGGGGAATTAACTTCGTGGACACCGCCGACTGCTATGGTGATAGCGAAGAGAAGATCGGCCTTGCATTGCAGGGAAGGCGCAAGGAATTTCGTCTTGCGACCAAAATAGATGAACGCGATGGCATTGGAGTGCGTAATAAATTAGAGCGATCCCTTCGCCGCCTCAGGACAACCTACATCGACTTGGTCTTTTTTCACGATGTTCGAGGTTCTGAATACGATCGGATATTTGATAGCGGCGGGTTGGAGACTCTGGAAAGAGCCAGGGATGAGGGAAAAATTGTGGAAATCGGAATCAGCATACACCAATCCGTACCAATGATGAGGAAGGCCGTTGAATCAGGGGTGTTTTCGGCTCTCATGGTAGCTTACAGCGCATTTGATGAAGATCGCTTGGCTGCAGACCTTCTTCCAATTGCTCAGAAAAAGGGCGTGGGCTTAATCGCCATGAAGCCTCTCGCGGGTGGAAGACTGGCGGACCGTCCTTCATTGTTCAAGAGTAAGAAATCCATCCAGGGAGAATCTCTCGCACAGGTTTCCCTCCGCTACGTCCTCTCAAATCCGAATATCACCTGCGCCATCCCTGGAATGATGCGACTGCAGGAGTTAAACGAAAACCTTTACGTCGGAAGGCAATGGAGGAAGATGGATAAGGGAGAGATCAAGGCCCTCATGGAATTCGTGGGGGAGGCAGGAAAGGGATTTTGCAGAAATTGCGGCTATTGCCTTCCCTGTCCGGAGGAAGTACCCATCCCTGACGTTTTCCGTTTCGAGAGCTACCATGATCGATATGAGCTAAAAGCATGGGCGAGAGAACAATATCAATCGCTTCTGGTAAACGCGAGTGCCTGTTCCGAATGTGAGCAATGCCTGGAGCTTTGTCCCTATGGAGTACCCATTCCGGAGAAATTGAAATGCGCTCATCGAATTCTGCAATGATGATCCAATTGATTATTAAACCGGTCAGGCTCGGATGACACACTCAGTCGTCGGGTCAATGGTTGGCTGCAGTCAATAATTGGCCCTCAATCTCAATTGGAAACGTTGTGAATGGGTTGAAAGATTTTTTGCTGAGAAACGGCTTAACACCTACCATCAATTCGTCCTCAGAGGGTCTCATAGTCACCCGTCAATTTCCCCCTTTTTCATCAAGGAAGAAAGGATCATAGCGGTGCCGGTGAGTCCTTCTCTATTCTTGACATCTCCCACTTCCCCTGTTACGTTAGCAAAAAGGAATTTCCACCTGGTAACGTTTTTCAATGGTCGGACAACCTTTAGACTTCTGGCTGCTGTTACGGAAATTGGTCCCTCCCTCCGAACTTCCCTCAAGTTGCAAAGGCAATCTGGGACTGTGGGATTAAGATGCGGAAGGGTCTAGTCATTTCATTCCACCATGAGAGCGGACAGCACAATTAGAGAGCGAATCTGAATAGGCTCGGGTCACTTTATATCAGCACATAGCCAGGGAAAATGAAAAACAACTCACACCTTCTTCAGGTGCAAGAGCTCAAGACATACTTCTACACGTTCGAGGGCATTGCCAAAGCCGTCGATGATGTAAGCTTCCATTTGAACAAGGGGGAGACCATCGGGCTGGTCGGTGAGTCGGGATGCGGCAAGAGCGTGACGGCCCTCTCCGTCATGCGCCTCATACCCGAACCGCCTGGAAAAATCGTCCAGGGAAGGATCGACTTCGACGGGGTGAACCTCCTCGACCTTTCCATGGACGACATGCGGAATATACGGGGAAACCGGATCTCCATGATCTTCCAGGAACCCATGACTTCCCTCAATCCCGTCTTTACCATCGGGGACCAGATATCCGAGATGTTCACCCTCCACCAAAAGCTGGGCAAGAGGGAAAGCTGGAACCGGTCCATCGAGATGTTGAGGCTGGTCCAGATCCCCTCCCCGGAAAGGCGAGTCCACGAATATCCCCATCAGCTATCGGGGGGAATGCGACAGCGTGCCATGATTGCCATGGCCCTATCCTGCGATCCGGAAATCTTGATTGCCGATGAACCCACCACGGCCCTGGATGTAACCATCCAGGCACAGGTCATCGATCTCATGATGAAGCTCAAGGAGGATTTCGATGCCGCTATTATCCTGATCACCCACGACCTCGGAGTGGTCGCGGAAATCGCCCAGCGAATCGAGGTGATGTATGCGGGCAAGATCGTGGAGGAGGCCCAAAGCCTTGCCATTTTCGAGGATCCAAAGCATCCCTATACCCGAGGCCTCCTCAAGTCTATCCCAAAACTGGGCCAGAGGGCTCAACGCGGACGCCAGCGCCTCCAGGAAATCTCGGGAATCGTTCCGAGCCTCTACGAATTGCCATCGGGGTGCAGCTTTTATCCCCGATGCCCCAACGCGAAGGCGATTTGTGAGGAAAAACCGCCTGAAATAATCGATCTGGGGGGCGCCCATCGGGTCCGGTGTTGGCTCTATTAAGGCGCGACGAGGAAGCCGTAGTATGGAAGAACTTCTCACTGTTTCCGATCTAAAAGTCCACTTCCCCATCAAGAAGGGCGTATTTTCCCGTATCATCGGCCACGTCTATGCCGTGGACGGGATTTCCCTAACCCTGAAAAAGGGGGAGACAGTTGGGCTCGTGGGCGAAAGCGGATGCGGCAAGACGACAACGGGCATGGCTATCCTGAGGCTCATCGAGCCCACCTCCGGTAAGGTCACTTTTGACGGAATAAACGTCTCCAAGATGACGAAATCTCAACTACAATCCCTGAGGAGGCAGATGCAGATCATCTTTCAGGACCCCTACTCCTCGCTCAACCCCCGGTTGACGGTGAACCAAACCATCGGTGACCCCATGGATATTCACGGGGTCTATCAAGGTCGAGAGAGGGAAGAACGGATCGCCTATCTCCTGGAAAAGGTGGGCCTCACCCCCGAACAGGGTCGACGGTATCCCCATGAATTCAGCGGTGGGCAGCGCCAGCGGATAGGAATCGCACGGGCGCTGGCCCTCAATCCTCAGCTCATCATCGGAGACGAGCCTGTCTCGGCGCTTGATGTGTCAATCCAGGCCCAGATCATCAACCTGCTGATCGAGCTGCAGAAGGAATTTGGGCTCTCATACATTATCATTGCCCATGACTTGGCCGTCGTGGAGCACCTCTGCGATCGTATCGCGGTGATGTATCTCGGGAAGATTGTCGAGATGACTTCCTACCGGAATCTCTATATGGATGCCAAGCATCCATACACCCAGGCCCTTCTGTCCGCCGTCCCGGTGCCGGATCCGAGAAAAGGCAGAGGCAAGACCATTCTCACGGGTGATGTACCGAGCCCCATCAATCCTCCCCCGGGTTGCCATTTCCACCCTCGGTGTCCCCACCGAATGGATGCGTGCGACAAGGCCGAGCCGATATTAAAGGACACCGGAGGCCATCATTACGTCGCGTGCTATTTGTATTGATTCTAATGGGAAAATGGTCTATTATGGGCCTGCCGAAAGAAGTTGGAGAAGGGAGGTGAGAGCACCAAAAAACCCGTTAATTTAAGGATTGAGAGGAGGGATCAAAGATGAAAAAGATGCTTATTTCTATTTTCGTGGGAGTCCTCGTCGGGGCCTTCATGGGTTTTGCGGGAGGTGCTGGCGCCTCATCCATTGTGATTGCCGTTGATACGCCTCCCAGGACCATGAACCCACATGGCTCCGATGCGGATGCAAATCTCTCGGTCATGGCCAACCTCTTTGAAGGGCTCCTTCAACGGAAGGCTCCCGAGGGGAACCTGTCCCCAGCTCTGGCGGAGAGATACGAACACCCCGACCTTGTGACCTGGAAGTTCTACCTCAGAAAAGGGGTCAAGTTCCACAACGGCAACCCCTTCACCGCCGAGGACGTGAAGTTCACCTTCGAGCGGCTCTCAAACCCGGAGGTATCCGAGTTTATCAATACCGGGAAGAGCATCGCGTCCATCGACATCATCGACGACTACACCGTGGTCATCAAGACCAAGGATCCAATTCCCTGGTTCGCCAACAACCTGCACCAACTCTATATCATGGACAAGGAATCGACAGAGGCCAGGGATCCGGGAGTGGTTGGACTCAAACCCATCGGGACGGGTCCCTACAAGCTCGCGGAATGGGTCAAGGGCTCGTATGTGAGGTTTGAGGCCAATGAGGATTACTGGGAAGGGGCCCCGCCCATTAAGAAGGTGGAACTGAGGCCCATCACCGAATCCTCGACGCGCTTTGCAGCCCTCGCCTCCGGGCAGGTGCAAGTGGTCTCCGGCGTGCCCGTGGAGCTGTACGAAAATGTCATGAAAAACAAGGATTTGGAGGTCATAAAACGCCCGGCTCGCAGGGCAATCTTTCTCGCATTGGGAAATAAACCGGGAACCCCGATTGCGGACATCCGCGTGCGAAAGGCCATGTACATGGCCATCAACGAGGATGAGATCATCGAGAAGATCATGCGGGGCCACGCCAGCCCGGCTGGGCAGATAGTGGACCCGGCAACTATTGGGCACAACCCGGCCTTGGAGCGCTTGCGCTACAACCCTGAGATGGCCAAGAAGCTTCTCAAGGAAGCGGGGTATGAGAAGGGTTTCGACATTACCCTTGCCAGCCCCAACGATCGATACATACAGGACGAGCAGATCGCCGAGGCGGTGGTCAAGTATCTGGCCAAGGTGGGCATCAGGGCCAAACTGGATGTGAAGCCCAAATCCATCTTTTTCCCTGAGGTTACCGGGCAAAAGCACGACTTCTACCTCATCGGCTGGTTCGACGGCGCCTTCGATATGGGCAGGACCTATTCCAAGCTGATTCACACCAGGGATGAGGAAAGGGGCTTTGGCGCATGGAACGGAACCGGGTTCAGCGATAAAACCATTGATACCATGCTCGAGGGTACGAGCGGCATCGTTGACCAGGCGAAACGCAAAGAGCTCCTTCAGGACCTGAACAAGGTCGCCATGGCGGACAAGATCGCCTGGATCCCCTTGCACTACCAGGTGGATATCTATGCGATCCAGAAGGGCAAGGGGATCAAGTTCACGCCACGTCCTGACCGCTGGATCGTTTACAAGGAGATCTCAAGGTAATCGAGGAGACCGAAAGAGGCGGGGCCTGAGCAAATGGCCCCGCCTTAAAAACCCATGCATACCTATATTGCCCGAAGGCTGCTCCAGGGTGTTGTTGTCCTTCTCGCTGTCTCTCTCATCTGCTTTGTTATCTTCCGCTACATGGGAGACCCCGTCCTGACGCTGGCGGGCCGCTACGCCACACTTCAGGAAAGGGAGATGGTCCGAAAGACCTTCGGTCTGGACAGGCCTTTCTATGTCCAGTACGCCCGTTTCCTTACCAATGCTGCCAAGGGGAACTTCGGAAAGTCCTACGTGAGCAGGGTTCCGGTGCTGGGCCTTATCCTTGAGCGTCTCCCCGCATCAGTTGAACTTGCAGCATCGGCCATCTTTCTCTCCTTCATATTAGGGGTAGGGCTCGGCGTTATCGTTTCCCTCAAGCCCTATGCCGCAAGGAATCGATTGATCATGGCGGGCTCCCTGTTCGGAATCTCCATTCCCACCTTTCTCACGGGTATTCTGCTTATTATGGTCTTTGCCGTCTTTCTGGGGCTTCTTCCGCCCTTCGGCCGCGGCGAAACGGTGATGATCGGCTTCTGGCGGACGGGCTTTTTGAAGTGGAGCGGCATCACCCATTTAATTCTTCCGGCCTTTACCCTTGGAATGTATCAGCTCGCCGTGTTGCTCCGCCTCACCCGGGCGGGCATGCGGGAGGTCCTGACGGAGGAGTACATCAAGACGGCGTGGGCCAAAGGCCTTCCCCCCAGAAAGGTGATCTTCAAGCACGCATTGAGAAATGTGCTCATCCCGGTGGTGACCATGACAGGCCTTCAATTCGGGGAATTGATCGCCTTTTCGCTCATTACCGAGACGATTTTCCAGTGGCCCGGCCTGGGAAATCTCCTGCTGACATCTCTCTATGAGTCGGATCATCCCGTCACCGTCACGTATATTATGTTAGCCGCTATTGTCATTCTGATGATCAACATCATCGTCGATATTCTCTACGCGATTTTAAACCCGAAGATCCGATATGACTAAGAGGTTTTTCAAGTCAAAGATCGCCTATCACTACGCGCACGATCCCTCGGCCATCGTGGGAAGCTTCCTGCTCGTGTTCTTTATCCTGGCTGCCCTGCTGGCCCCATGGATCGCTCCCCAGAACCCCTATGACCTGGAGAAGGTGAGCCTCAGCGACTTCTTAAAACCGCCCGCCTGGATGGAAGACGGCGACCCCAAGTTCCTCCTGGGAACCGATGATCAGGGAAGAGGAATTCTCAGCACCATCCTCTACGGATGCAGAACCTCCCTCACTGTGGGATTTGGGGTTGTTCTCATTGCCGGGTCCTTCGGCATCGCCATGGGCTTGCTGGCTGGATATTACGGGGGGCTTCTGGATTCGGTGACGATGCGTCTGGCCGACTCCCTTTTCTCCTTCTCCACCACCCTCATAGCCATTCTCATGCTCGGGCTCTTTAAGCAGAGCGGTGTGCTGATTGTCATCGTTGCTATCTGCATTGCGGACTGGGTCCGGTATGCGCGAACCATGCGAGGCAGCGTCCTCGAAGTCAAGGAGGAGGCCTATATCACCGCAGCCAAGGCCACAGGCGCCGGAGATTTCAGGCTCCTGCTGAAACACCTCCTTCCCAACGCCATCCCTCCGATCTTCGTGGTCATGGCCGTAGATTTGGCCGTGGTCATCATGCTGGAGGCTACCCTCAGCTTTCTCGGAGTGGGCGTACCGCTCACTGAACCATCCCTGGGGATGATGATCGCCATCGGCAAAAATTACGTTTACGCCGGCAAGTGGTGGCTAGTGGTCTTTCCCGGGGCTACCCTAATCCTCCTGGTAGTGGGAATCAACCTCTTTGCCGACTGGCTCAGGGAGGAACTCAACCCGAAGATTGAAAAACAGCGATAAGCAGGTCATATAAGATGACGGGGACGATAATTTTCAGGAACGCATTCCTCATCGATGGGAATGGAGGCGAACCCTCGCCGGATGCGACAGTAGTCGTCTCGGATAAAACGATCAGAGAGGTTATTTCCGACGTAAAAGGGGCCAAACTCCCGCAAGGCAGGGTTATCGATCTAAAGGGTAAGGCCCTCATGCCGGGGCTCATCGATGCCCATGTGCATGCCGGCAACATCNNATAAATCTGGAGACGGATATAAATCTTGGTTTCACCACGCTTCGCGACGCCGCAGGGCTTGATTTGGGCTTTCGGGCGGCAATCGAGCAGGGCCTCATCCGGGGCCCTCGCTTACTGCTCAGTGTGAGCTCCCTGACGCAAACGAGCGGCGACTCCGACACCGGCCGGGCAACACCAATGCCCCGTAACAGCATTGGGATTTTCCCGGAGATTTGTGATGGACCGGATGAGGTGCGCAGGGCCGCCCGCAGAGTACTCGAACGAGGCGCCGATCAGATCAAGGTCTTTGCCGATGGAGAGGTCGTTTCTCAGCTGGAGTCGGACAGGGCCAAACCAGGCCAATGGAAGTTCACGGCCGAAGAAATAAGAGCTGCTGTTGAGACAGCGGAGGCGGCTGGAACTTACGTAATGGCTCACACCTACAGTCCTCGGGCAATTCGAAATTGTCTTGCAGCCGGGGTTCGCAGCCTAGAGCATGGCAACCTCATGGATGGCCAAACGGCCGAAATGATGGCCCAAGAGGGCGCCTATTATGTTCCAACCTTGGCCACGTACGATGTTGCGGCCAAGGAGGCACGGGGGGGATGGGATTCTTACACACTTGAAAAACTCGAAATAGTGCGCCACAAAGGCCAGCATGCGCTGGAGTTTGCCTACCGAGCAGGAGCTAAGATTGGGTCTGGTTCGGACATCATTGGTCCATTCCAACATTTAAAGGGGAGGGAACTCGTTCTTAAGGCAGAGGTGATGACCCCCATGGAGGCCATCGTTGCCGCCACTCTTACAAATGCAGAACTGATCGACATGGCGGATCGAATTGGCACTGTGGAACCCGGCAAATTGGCCGACCTGATAGTGGTGGATGGCAACCCTTTGAAGGACCTTACGTTATTTGAGCACGGCCTTGAACGGATAGTCCTCGTCATGAAAGAAGGCAGAATAGTAAAGGACACTATGAAGGCCCTCTAAATAGTATTCCTGACCGTGCTCACCCTGCTCACCGACTATACCCGTATACGGGATTGGCTCTGCGAGGCCTTGGGGAATATTGGGTTCCAGGTCTATCCAACCGAGGGGACCTGCTACGTTTTAGTCGATATCACATCCCTCGGTTTTGATGACGATCTGGCCTTTTGCCTTATGCTCCCAGAACAGGCGGAGGTAGCGGCTATCCCCTGTTCCTATTTTTGGAAGGACCGGAGCCAGGGCCGCGAGCTCGTCCGTTTCTGCTTCTGCAAAAAGGATGACACCCTTGAGGAGAGCATTCGCCGGCTCAGGAAGTGGATAAAATCAAGGTAGGGCGGAGAAAGAACTCAACCCAAAGATTGAGTGGGGCAGGTAAAAAGGTGAAGAGACCCCCCGGAGGAAATTATTGTATTTCAATGCTTGACCCTCATACCAAGGACCGCTTTGAGGTTTCTCCGCCGTTAATAGCAAAAACAGCAATGCTGAATGTTGTTGCAGTCGCAATCCGTGGGAAGCCATGGGATCAGGGATGGGCGCGCTTTAACGTTGTCGGCCCGGACCAGCTGCCGGATTCCGTCTCCCACTTGCCGTTCAAGGAGTTTCCATCGGGAGAGATGAGAACTGTTAACGTTCCCCGCTCTTCCCATCCCGGAGGGAGCGTACTCGGGGAAAAGCGGAACCGGACACTGATCACAGTGTCGCGTACAGTTCCCTCACCATATAAAATTGCGGGTCGAAGGTTATAGTTGACCGTGCACAGGAGTTTGAGGGCATTGCCGTCCTGATAAATGATCATTGTCTCACTATCGGATTTCCAGATCCCGTTCAAATCCGCCGCACAAAGACCATTTCCCATACCGATGAGGACAAGGGTCAAAACAATCCCAATCCCAAAAAGTCTCATGTCCCCTCCTTTCCGAGAGAGTACTCCGAGGTGTTCCTTGGGGCGGGCCGAACGACGCGATTACGGAGAATTCCCAGGCGCTCAACCTCCAGTTCAATAACGTCACCCGGCTTCAGCCACCGATCCAACTCCAACCCGCATCCGTTCCCTACCGTGCCCGAGCCGATGAACTCACCGGGGTACAGGGTTTCGTCCTGCGAGATATAGGTGATGATGTCTTCGAACGTGAAATGCATGTCCCCGCTACTCCCGCGTGACCACTCTTCACCGTTAATCAGGGCAACCATTGTCAGGTTGTAGGGATCTGGAATCTCGTCGGCCGTGACCAAGTACGGCCCCATAACGTTGCCCGTGTCGAAGTCCTTGCCCTTAGCCGGTCCCAGTCTTCCCTGCATCTCGCGGAGCTGTATGTCGCGCGCGCTGAAGTCGTTGAAGATGGTGTAGCCCGCAATGTGGTTCCGCGCCTGCTCTCTTGAAATGTTTCGCCCCGCTCGGCCAATGAATACCCCGAACTCCAGTTCGTAGTCCAGTTTATCAGTATACCTTGGCCAGCAAACCTCTCCCTCCTGACCGATTACGCTGAACGGATTGCTCTTGTAATAGAGTGGCCGCTCGTACCACACCTTCGGCGCACACATGAATCCACGGCCTCGTACCTTTTCCACCCACGCATCGAGGGCAGCGAGGGGCGCGAATCGCCACTTGGCAACGGTACGGGTTGCCTGAACGATGTGCTTTTCGAACGCCATGCAGTCACGGATCGATCGGGGGCGGGGAACCGGGGCCAGGAGCGAGAGGCTGCCCAACGGGTGAGTTGCCCCGGGTGGCAGTTGGTTCGTGATGAATTCAACTAGCCGTTGGGTCTGCTCGAACGCTTCCTCCCCTCCATCCAGCCAGCTGAGCATGTCGCTCACATATGGCGGCGCCGAACCGGACATTGCGATAGCACCCACCTGCAACTCGGCAACGGTCTGCCCATCGGCCATCAATACCCCAAGGCGTGGTGTGCCCTGCAGGTCAGAACGGTGGAGGAAAGTCACCAGTTTCATCATTGACCTCACTCTTCGAGGATTGCCACGACACGGGCCGGGCCAGCAGAGCCGCCTCTTATCTTGATGGGAAAGCAGCAAACCTTAAACCCGAACGGCGGCAGCTTATCGAGGTTGGTCAGGCGTTCCAGATGACAATATTCTTTATCAACGCCTACAAAGTGCGCTTCCCAGAAAAGATCGCTGCGTCCTGTTTGTTTCGCCTGGCGAGCCAATATACGCATGGGCACATCCCACCCCCAGGAATCGATGCCCGTAACTTTGACACCCTGGTCGAGAATCCAGCGGGTCGCAGCAGCGCCCACGCCCGCGCCGCGGGTGAAGTAATCGCGTGTCCCCAGCATCCGGTCATTCCCCGTCTGGATCAGCACGATATCCATCGGTTTGATCGTGTAGTTAATATGGGCCAGCGCGGTTTTCACCTCGTCAACGCGAATCGCCTCGCCATCCCTCTTGTGACGCATATCCAGCACCACTCCGTCTCCGTAGCACCACTCCAACGGCACCTGATCAATAGTTTTGGCCGTTTTCCCTTCCGAAGTCGGTCCATAATGCCATGGCGCATCGAGGTGCGTGGTGCCATGCGTGGAGAGCTTGATCTCGTCGTTGGCCCATCCCAGGCCGGTGCGGAGATATTTCGGCTTCAGGTGAAAGAGCAGCCAGACTGCCAAACGGCCAAACGTGTGGTTTTGACGCTTCACGTGGTTGCGTGCCCACCACGGCGCCCAGTTCTTGTCGTTGTCCAAGGTGACGCTTAAATCAATGATGCTCATTGCAAGCTTCTCCCTTTCCAGCTCCGACCCCAGGGTGGCAATGTCGGCCAGCATCAACAAAATGAGTATTTTGTCCCCGGAATGAGGGAAGAGCTAACCATTATGATATGGGATTTCCAGATGGGTATATTTCAATGCCCGGCCCCATTGATTGAAAACATGTTTCTCAAGAGGAGCAAAAAGCAAGACCTTACGCACTCGGCCGATGGTTATTTGGCCTGCAAAAACTTCTTATACATCCTCTCAACCTTCTTTTTAGTCACATGCGGCCTGTGGGTGCGAAAACCACCCCCAAACGAATGAGGAATATGCATCAGCTCATGGATGAGTACCTTGGTCTGTTCTTCTTTGCTGAGCTTATCAAATCTTTCGGAGATAACCTCAATGACGTAATGGGGATTTTGGTTGAGGGCGAGCTGCATAATTCTGGAAAGCCCGTGACAACGGGCAATTATCCTTCTGCTGCGAGAACCTCTGCTCCTTATGCACACTATTCTAGATCCGTCTACATGGGTCATTTGAAGTTTGTGGAGGATATCCCTTATCTCCGCACCGATGTCCTCGGCCTTTTCATACCGAATCATACGAAGCAAGTAACCATAATCGAGGAGCGAAATCAATCAAGAGAATGTAGGGGATTCCCGTTCACGATTTCTGGCTCTCCCTCCTAAAAATATTCAATGCCTGTGACCCCTATCCCCTTTCATTCATCGACAAGAATCGTTTGCAGTCCCGAAAGCAATACATCAACGTGTCGCTGGGTGGCGCTCTGGCCCATCAAGCCGATTCGCCATGCCTTGCCCTTGAATTCCCCAAGCCCGCCGCCCATGCTAATGCAGTACTCGTTCAAGAGCCTGTTCCTCACCTCCGCGTCGTCCACGCCTTCAGGCACTGCAACGGCATTCAGCATGGGAAGTAAATGGTCCGAATCGGTCAGGTAGACGAGGCCCATCTCCTCTAAGCCGGCCTTGAGCGCACGGTGGTACTTCCGGTGACGCTGCCAGCTGGCCTGAAGTCCCTCTTCCAGCACTATGCGCAACGCTTCATGCAAAGCGTAGTTCATGTTGATCGGAGCGGTGTGATGGTACACCCGCTCCGGACCCCAGTAACGGCGAACCATATTCATATCCAGGTAATAGCTTTGGACCTTGCTCGTGCGATCAGCCATGACGTGCTCGGCAGCCGGGCTGAAGGTGACAGGCGCCAGGCCTGGCGGGCAGGAAAGGCATTTCTGCGAGACGCTGAAACAGGCATCGATCTGCCAGCGGTCCACGTCTACTTCCATGCCGCCTAGGCTGGTAACCGCATCCACCAGCAGAAGGGCACTGGCATCGTGCACGGCTCGACTGATCGCTTCAATGGGCTGAGCGGCTCCAGTTGAGGTTTCGGCATGAACGATGCCGACCACCTTAAACGGGCCGTAGTCGTGGAGGGCCTGTTCGACTTGCTCGGCTTCAAAAACTCGGCCCCAGGGAATCTCAATGGCTGTCACTCGCGCCCCGGCTCGCTCGGCAACGTGCTTCATACGCATGCCGAAAAAGCCGGCAACGCAAACGAGCATCTTGTCTCCCGGCTCGATCAAGTTCACCACACACGCCTCCATGCCTGCCGAGCCCGTGCCACTGACGGCCAGCGTCAGTTCGTTTTGGGTCTGGAACACGGCCTTCAGCATCTGACGAATGTCGTCAAGGATCTCAAAGAACTGACCATCCGAGTACCCGACGGGCGGCATTGCCATCGCCTCCAGAACCCGCGGGTGAACGTCAGAGGGTCCCGGCCCCATCAACATGTGTGGTTTTATATCCGCTTTATTGATCATGTTCAGTTACTCCTCTCTCGAAATGTGATGACCAAGGCCCTGTCCTCGGACAATCACCTCCTCGCTCACTGATCTTCACAGGTTTGAGGGGATGGGCAAAAGCGAGGATCCGATACATCTCCCAAACCTTGAATACCAAATGGTGATACAATTTCGATGAAATTACCTCTAAATATTTGAATTTATTATAAGAATACATCATCCATTTGAATCCAAACTTTTCCCTTGACATTCCAAACCAATCCACTATATAAGGGAAATATACAAACTTAACAGAAAGGAGACAACCATGCAAAAAAGAAAGAAATTCTTAGTCCAGCTTCTGATCTTTCTTGTTGCGATCGGGTTTGCCCTTGCTGGGGGGCAGAAGGAGGGAATGACTGCGGAGAGGCTAGTCTACATGACAGCAGGTGATGTCAACATGCTGGCTCTAGGTCAGAACGTCATTGGGCCACAGTTCTCAGAGAAATATCCCAATGTTTCAGTTATGACCATCCACACGGGCCCTGGTAATGCGGGATCTCAGAGGATCTTCGAAAAGGTGCTGGCTGAAAGTGAGTCAAAGAAGGAAACATGGGATGTCGATGTGGCGATGATTCACCAGATCTTCCTGAAATGGGCGATGGAGAAAGACCTTCTCATGCCGTATGCCAAGGATATTGGAACCTGGAAATATATTACCTCACCATTCGCTAAATCCTCCCTTGGCGTGAATGTCGAAGGTTATGTCATGCCCATGTTTCACAGTCAGACTACCCTGGCTTACGATCCCGACCGCGTAAAAGATCCTCCCAAGAGCTATGATGAGCTGGTCGAGTGGGTTAAGAAGCATCCGAAGAAGTTCGGGTACAACGGGATCAAAGGTGGGATGTCGGGCGTTTCCTTCACCGTCGGATGGGTCTACTGGAAAACGGGGAAATATGAAAAATATGCTGTAAGCGGTCCATTTGAGAAGTCTGAGGTCGCTTCATGGGAACCCGCCTTCAAGGATCTCGAGGCTTTCAACAAGAACGTGACCTTTACTGCGGGTAACGTTGGGACCCTCGACGCATTGAACCGCGGGGAGATTTGGATGGGCCCTGTATGGGTTGACATGTTCTTTACCTTTATGAACGAGGGAAAGATGGATCCCAAAATGAGAATGATTCTTCCTGAACCTGGAATGCCCGGTCAGCCCATGTACTTCGTGATTCCACGGAAAGCCGCTCATCCTGAGGAGGCAAAGAAGTTCATTGAGTTCGTAACGAGTCCTGCTATCCAGGCCAAGGAGATAGTCCAGCGGTTTAACTGGTATCCTGGAATCGACGGCTCACATCTTAAGGGATCGATACCTCAGGAGATATTTGACAAGATTTATGCTGATGTAACGCCCCAGGATCTAGCGAAGAAGGGACGGGCTTTTCCCCTGGCCGATTACTTCGGCGCTATTCTCGAATCCTACGAGAAGTGGATTAGGTAGGAGAAACGGATAAAGCGGTAATGGAAGCGAGGATTTCCGTAAGGAGGGGATTTCTATTCCCTCCTTACGTTTTTCTCTTATTCCCGGCAGTTACATTCATGCTCCTGATGTACGCGTATCCTTTTCTTGCGTCTGTTACCAGGAGCTTCATAGATAATCAAGGCAACCTCTCCTTTGCAAACTATACAAAGACCTGGGATCTGTACCTGAAGGATGTTATCTTTACCTTTGGTGTAACTATATTCAGCACACTGGTAACTGCCCTGCTGTCCATCCTCCTCGCTGTATATCTTCGCTTCGGGAACAGCCCGATTTCGAGGGTCTTAGCTGGCCTCTACAAACTCCCGATCTTCATTCCCTTCGTGGTCGTTGCCCAGATGATGAGAAGCTTTCTCGCCCCCCACGGGCTCTTGAATGTGGCCCTGGCCAAGCTTGGGCTCATTAATATAGACTATCCCCTTCAACTCCTCAATTTTTCCGGATTGTCCTTTGGGTTTATCTGGAAAATGGTTCCCTTCACGGTTCTGATTGTCCACGGCGGTTTTCAGATGATCGATAACAGCTATATTGAGGCAGCCAGGAGTGCAGGCGCTACGCTGTTCAAGGTAATCACCAGGATCCTCATTCCCATGAGCAAATCGAGCATCTTAGTAGCTCTTGTTCTGGTATATTCACAAATTGTCGGTACATTTACGCTGCCATATATGTTGATTGGGGGGAAAATCCCGACGACAATCACGGTTGATATTGCCCACCGGGTCAACTATTTCAGGGACTTTGGTGTTGCCAACACCCTTGGGGTCTTCTCCTATCTTCTCGTTCTCGTCACCGCTCTTTACTATCTCAGGTCAACGGTTAAAAAGAT
>JABAOH010017835.1_pt1 | contig 79635 bp, 59 predicted proteins | sample 7062181 | NCBI WGS metagenome assembly JABAOH01 (sample SAMN14538630, study PRJNA623070) | marine sediment metagenome | biome: marine biome [ENVO:00000428]; feature: marine pelagic biome [ENVO:01000023]; material: deep marine sediment [ENVO:00002113]; isolation source: pool of 5 deep marine... | reverse complement strand
GGTTTGATTCATCAAACCCACCTTATGAAGATCAAGAATAAATTGCAGGCATTTTGATTTATCTTGTGTAGGGGTTTGATTCATCAAACCCACCTTGAATTATGTTGATCTGATTTATCTAATCCATATATAAAAACGTGGGCTTGATAAATCAAGCCCCTACAACTCTTGCCCCGATTATTTTCAGAGCTCGAGGAAGAACTCTGAATTCAAACTTATCTTTCATCCCCAGAAATTCACCGTTGTACTGGACAGGAAGGTCTTTGCCCCGAATTATCATCTTTTTTGCTTTAAAGTGTTTCTGGGTTTTTTGATAGAGCCCGAAATAGATGAGAGGAAAAAATAATAAGTATTTTAATCCACTTGTTTCATACAGAGTGACATCGAGAAATCCGTCGTCGATCTTGGCTCTGGGAGCAACTTTCCAGCTATAACCAAAATATGTTGTTTTCCCTACCACACACTCATAAAGGCTAATGTTTAATACTTTTTTATCAAAATGCTCTCCATCATCTGTAATACCATCAAAAAGCTCTATTTGCTGTTCTGTTTTGGGTAAGGAGGGCATGATCCTTGAGGCTAAAATATGGCCTAAGAATCCTTGAATATTATGTTGAAGTTTTTCCTGGGTGACTTTAGCTGTTGCTCCAACACTGGCAATCCCGGTCACCGTTCCTTCGATATCAATTAGATCGATCTCTCTCGGTTCTCCTTCTTTTAGGAGTTTTATGGCCTTTTTTATATTCTTAGGAATGCCCAGGGACTTGCGGAAAGCGTTACCGCTTCCAAAGGGGACGATTCCCAAGGTAATATCCTTCTCTCTTCGGGCATCAATGATTCCTTGGATGACATCGGCAACTGTCCCATCTCCACCCACAGCCACTATGATTTTTTGAGTCAAGCTTTGCTTTCTGGCTATTTCAATGGTTTCTTCTTTGCTTCCTTGAAAATCGATGATTTGACAAGCTAGGCTTTTCTGGAGATAGCCTTTAAGCCTCTTTCTTCTCTGCCACTTTTTGTTTGCTGCTTGCGGGTTGACTATACAGGAAATTTTTTGTTGGGAAAAAGTGTTTTCGTTCATTCTCAACCTGACTTTGAACTTATAGCATCTCGATATGTTTAAGTCAAAAACTAATCGAGTTATTGGTATATTTTAGCTTATACGGGATTATTTTTACCTCATAAGTTGGGTTTGATGAATCAAACCCCTACAGAATGTAAATCAATCATTTGTGTATATTCATAATGTGGGTTTGATGAATCAAACCCCTTCAATAAGTCAAATCCCTACAATCAATTTGGGTTTGATGAATCAAACCCCTACAGAATATGGTTCACCGTTTCTTTTATTCCATTTTCCAGGCTGTATCTGGCGCGGAAGCCGAAATCTTTCTCTGCTTTGGATGAAGAGAAAAGCCAAGGAGTTTGTGTCATGGCGCGCCAGAGCTTTCTGCCGAAATAGGATTTTATAAGCCCTGTCTTCTTGAGCATATCAACGAGCCAAGCTGCTATATAAATTAATCCCTCGGGAAGAGGAAAAAAGAAGGACTCTCCTAAAACGACCTTTTTTACGGTGAGGATAATTTTTCGCCAGGAATATCCTTTTCCGTCTGTTAAGTAATAGACCTGGCTTTTAGTTTTTGGTGATAGAGCTGCCTTTACTATGCCTTGGATAAGGTCTTTGATGTAAATGAGGCTGGTTGTTTCTTTTCTTCTTTTAAGAAGGGGGACAATCCTTTTACTGATAAGTTTTATAAGCTGTTCAGTTTCCTGCTGCCTTGGACCATAAACATTAGGAGGGCGAATAATCGTGGCCGGGACATGATTCCATACCTCACAAACGGCTTCTTCGCCTTTTAGTTTGGTTCGGCCGTACTCTGAAACCGGAGAGGGAGTCTGGTTTTCATCAGAGTATGAATTTTGAAGAGAGGGACCGGCTGCGGATATGGAAGAGACGTAGATAAAACGTTTGAGGGTCCGATTTTCCCTGAGGCATGCTTGAGCTAGATTCTTGGTCAATTGATAATTGGCAATATCATAATCAACGCGGCTGGTGGGTCGAATTCGCCCTGCCAGATGGAACACATAATCCTGGCCTTTAACAGCCTTTTCCAAACTCCCTATATTGTTCGCAGAGCCTTCGACGAAACGAACAGGGAGTTTTTGGAGAAAATCGGTCCTGCTTTTGGACCTTATAAGACAGGTCACATCCCAATTTTTCTCAACCAGACTTTGAGCCAGATGACTCCCGATAAAACCAGTTGCTCCGGTAACCAAAGCCTTATAAGGCATATGTTTTGTTTCTTTGTCTTTTTTTTAAAAATTTCCTCAAAAGAGGAATATTAGCCGAGGCGATAAGCATTATAAATATTGCGATTATCAAATAATCTGGAATCTTGATTGCGGCGCCTATAAGGGCAAGCACGTAAAACCTAGGAGTTCTTGAGAGAAAGACGGCCAGAAGGTATCTCCAGATGGGGTAATGCGCGATAACAACCAAGAAGCGGAAAGGATAGAATGGCACGGGAGTAAACCCTGCCACTAAAAGAGCCACGAAAGGAGCTCGGTTGAATAAGTCAACTACTTTGGTAACAGTTTTTCTGTGGCGCAATTTCTGGAAAAAGTTTGTATCAATTATATACTTGAATACTGAATAGTTGAGGGCTTCAGTAAGCAAAGTACCAGCTATGTCTACCAAGGCAACCGTTAAAGGAGGATAAAACTTGCCAAAATAAAGCAGAACAGGTTCGTGAGGGACAATTGGAATCAAAAATTGAGAAGGAAAACTATAGATGAAGAGAACCCACAAATTTTTGCTCTTCTGAATTGATTCTGAACTTAGCCAGACTATAAGAAGAGCAGCAACTACAATAATCTGGAGAGCAAATAATAATGTCTTAACTTTAGGACGAATTTCGCCTGGCTTTGCTGGAGAAGGGCTTGAAAGATTATTATTGTTTTTCATTCAATTGTGTAGAGGAAAAATGACTTTAGCACTCAACTGAGGATTATCGTGTTATCCTTTCCTAATGATGATGTTTATGGATTTTTTAATTCATTTTTGATTATGTACTCCCCTTATTCATAACGCTTCATTTTTTTATCTGGGATCTCGGAGATGAGCTTGATTTTTCCTGGCTGAGGAGGATCAAACTTCCCGTTTCCGTCGACATCGATAAACACCGGGTTTGTTATGGCGTAGGGGAGGATCGCATCCTTTATGAGTCCTGTTCTGGAGTATCGCTGATGTACAGGATAGAGTGACCTCTTGCTATAAACCTCCACAATCATGTAGGAGTCCCTGTTCAGGTTCAAACTAATTTGTTTTGTGAATTTCAGAATTTCCTCTTTTGCAGCTTTAACCGGGAAGGTAAATTTTCTTTCGCCGTTCACAATCAATCTCACTTCATCCACTGCTACCCAGGGTGCGCTTTGAACTCTAATCCAGACCTCAGCTTTTCCGCTCGAGGATGTAAAGGAATCCCCCGAGGTGTATTTGTCGTTTACTCTAAAATCAACTATAGGGCCAGTGCTTCCAAAGGAGCGTCCTTTCTTTATGGCGAGAGCAACGGCTTTCCAGTTCAGGTTATCACCTTCTTCTCCCTCATACATGACATAAGTTCTGCAGTAGCCTGGCTCTTCTCTGTCTATTGAATGTACATCAGAAGAAGCCATAAGAGGGAAATAGTAACCCCGGTTCAGAAGATTAAGCCAATCTTGGATAGCAACAGAATTTGTGGGGTGTAAATAAGGCTCATTCAATATTTCCAGTACATCAAAGGATATATCGAAGTTCTCTAGAGCAAATGCTGCGGATTCTGGGTCAAGTTGATAATTGTCGAAATAACCTATATTACTTCGGGACTCATATCTTGGGTGATTCACTTGAAGTATGGCTTCAGGATTTTTTTCCCGGCTTACTTTAAAGAGGCGGGAGGGTCCCTCAGCGATTGGGTAGATTGCTCCGTTGTTTTCCTCATCAGGTCTGTATTTTAAAGGATAGGTGTTATAGTGAATTACTCCCCTGGTGCTTACCTCCTCTCCATGGATTACTGCTAAATATTTGTTCAAGCCAAGGCTTTTAAGCGTTGGAAGATAATTAGTGATGTAATTGTGGTCAGTGGCCACAGCGACATCGACTCCTTCGGCTACGACTGATTTTATTCTCTCAGTAACGCACACTCTGCCGTCTGAGTTAAGGGTGTGCATGTGGGGGTCGATTGAGATGAGATTTGGAGTCTTCAATACTCTGTCTATGAGAAAGGTAGATTCTTGCTGTTCATCCTTCAATATCTCAACTACTTTTTTGTCCATGGAATATTCCGGTCCTCTTGAAGCAGAGATAAGATAGGTTCCTGTCGGCAATTTCACTTCTTCTCCTTCTTTTTGAGGATAACAGGAATTTTTGAAAGTTTCCCAGTCTCTTCCGCTTTCTATTGGATTATCGGGTTTAAAATATGGAGTTTTAGTCGGGGAAAGACCGATAAAAGTGACCTTGCCCGGCACAAATTCTCCTTTTCTGTCCGTGATCCTTACTTTCACCTTCCCTTGCGCGGGATTTTTGAGAACGCACGAGCCTCCATCTTTCAGCCCTACAACTAGGGGTTCTTCGCAGACAGCCGGGAAGAAATTTGCTCTCGCCCTATAGACTCCCTTGGGGAGGGGAATTTTTATGGAAACGGGATTTTCCAGAAAGGAGCGGAAAAATGTAGAAGAGGAAAAAGCATCTTTGACAACGACTTCCATGGACCCGCCACTGAAATCCTCAAAATGAATGAGCGCTTCTCCTTGGTCAACGTTAAAAATTTTATAAATTTTCTGGAGTAGATTCTCATGTTGTGTATCCACCAGCAGAATGTAACGAACTTCAAATACTTCTTTGGGCGCTAAAGTTCCTGGCAAGGGAATAGATCTTTTTTCATCTTCAAGAAGCTTTTCTTCCTCTGTGAGAGGATTCATGTTAAGCCAGGCTAAATAATGCCCTTTTTTCTGGTAAACTCTGAACCTTAAGTCGGGATGGTCCTCTCTGTCAAAGGGGCTGAAGTAGTACTCATGAAATGGATAACCATAAAGATCATAGTCCATGTCTTCGAACTTTTTCTTTCCTGTGTTAGTTATGGTTGAAGTGATATCAATTCTTCCTTCGAGAGCGGAAAAATGGTAAAGAGTCCTAATCCGGGCTTGTTCTCCTTTTTTCCCTTCATAAAGAGCTGCGGCTTCAAAAGCAAGAGTATCTTTTTTGCCGCTTTCTTTTAAACGTTTAATCGAGCTGTAAGTTATATATTGCCTTTTTATCTTTATCTTGATGAGCGGTGATCCGATATTCAAGTTGCTCGCAATTTTTTTCCCGGCAGGGACAAAACTTATGATGCTGCCCATGGCGTCGCCTGTTGGATAGTTAGTCTGGTCTTTCAAACGCCTCTTGGTCCCGCCTATTAAGGCCAGGTTTTTTCCGTTAAAGACAAGAAAATCTCCCTTTTCCCAGTGGCTGCAGAGTTTTTCAGGTAGGTCATCCTCGCTTTTTATGACTTTAACTTGAAACTCTGCTGCTTGAAGAAGCATGGGAATTAGGAGGGCAAAAACCATGAAGATAATTTTTGTGAAGGCTCTCATTATGTCTCTCCTGTAAGGCAGTGTATAGTTTATTCAGATAGATATGCTCAGATAAGGATAATTACCATATACTAAAAAAAAACGGAATTCAAATATAAAAAAGGGGCCAGGCCCCATTTCTAGAAAAAATCTTATTACTATCAGAAAAAAGTAGCCTGTCCCCTTTTTGTTTCCCCCAAAAAGCAAAAAACAAGACCTGACCCCAAAGGTATTTGCAATGGAAAGAGCGTTTGGATAAAATCATGATAATCTTAATTTCAGAAGCTGGCTTTGTTAAAAATGAAAGAATTTGAAAAAATTCACACCATTAAAGGGAAGGATTTTTTATTTAAAGTGGAGGATTCCAAAGACTACCGCGACTACAAAAAGTATGAAGATCTGAGGAATGAGATTTGGGGCGAACCGAACGATACATTACCTGGCGAACGAAACATGATGTGCGAGAATTTTCTGTATGACGGAAGTAGCTTATTTATAGCAGTCTATGAGGAAGAGAGAAAAGGAGTTTTTAAGCAAGATGGGGATCATCTAATCGGTTTTTCTTACGGGTTTGTCGGTATAAAAGATAAAAAGATTGCCTTCAGAGACCCTGATAATCTTCAATTTTATTCTCAGTATACTGGTGTCAAGCCAGACTTTCAGCACTTTGGTCTCGGTGTTTTAATAAAGCAGTGTCAGAAAGATATGTTGATGGATGTATTCGGGATTTATACAGTTACCTGCACCTATGATCCTTTATCAGGAATCAATGCCTACCGGAATATCCATCACTTCGGGATGGATGTGGTTGGATATAGGGATGCTTGCTACGGAGACTTTGGCGGATTCCTGAATAGAGTAGATGTTCCCTGCGACAGATTTCTTGTCTCCTGGGATCTAAAGAAAGATATTCAAAGGCCTGAATACGATTTAGAGCACTTGGTTGACTCAGGGTATATTGCACTTGAGGCTGGCATCGAAGAAATAAAAGGCCGGAGCGGAGCCTTAAAGCTTGAAGTGGTCAAGAACTTAAACCTGGATTTAGACCATGAGTTACTTCTAGTCGAAATTCCAGTTGATTTTTATTTCATGCTCCGCGAGACAGACGTCACTGAGCGCAAAGTCAGGAATATACCCCTTGAATGGAGGATGAAAGCAAGGCAGGCTTTCAAGACTCTATTCGAGAAAAAGTATAAGATTATTGATTTCCGACTCGTTAAAAAAGACCAAAACAAAAGGGATTTTTATATCCTGAAAAAATAAAAGAACAATTTTTTATAATTTGCACTTTTGGATAAGGTCTTCTATTTTTTTCTTTTCTTCAGGAGAAATGATATCAGCTTTTAGTGAAAGGTATTTCTTGAAATACTTGAGGGCTTGAGCCTTATACCCTTTTTCATAATAAGCCATTCCTAAGTTATAAACAGGAAAATCATAATTTGGGTTCAATTTTAATGACTTTTCCCAACTGGATATGGCATCATCGATTTTTCCTATTATTTTATATGCCCCACCTAGTCCATTATATGCTGAAGCCAAATCGGGGTCGAGCTCGATAGCTTTTTTAAAATATTCAACTGATTGAGAATGAGCATCTAGTTTTTTATTGCGGATAAAAATCGAGAGGTAAAGCGTACCTAAGTTATTAAAAATTAGAGAATCGTTATTATCCAGGGAAAGGGCTTTCCTGTAATGCTCAAGAGCTTTTTGATAATTCCCTTTTTTCCAATAAGCAACCCCTAAATAATTCCACAGTTCAGGATTAAAGTCTAATAATGCTAGTCCTCGTTGGAGAACCGCAATACCTTTATCCACATTCCCCTCTTCAATCAAAAGAATACCGTAGGTTGCAATGATTGTATAGTTGTCCGGATTATTACTAAATCCTTCATCCATTACATGGATAGCTTTCTCTATCCGCCCTTGATTTCTATATATGTGAGAAAGATGAGTATAGGCGGCAGCAAAGTCTTTTCTCTCCTGGGTAATTTCATTCAATAATTTGATGCTTTGCTCAATTCTGCCCTCATCATAAAACATAATCGCTCTGGTCAGTTTTTTCTGAAAAGGGAGAAGGGTTTTTAAATCATATTCTGGTCTGAAGTTCTTTTTTAGCTGAGGCATCGGAGAGGCAAGGTATCCTAAACTTCTCAGTTTCTCTTGAGCTTCTCGATCAATTTTTTGAACGGTATGGCCTTTAAGAGGAAAAGAAAATTCTTCTTCCATTTTTTTTAGCTTTTTCTGATATTTCTCCAAATTAGTCCTCTGGACAAGATTTATCTTTTCATCAAAGTCATCTTCAAGGCTGTAAAATTCAGGAATAGGGGAGTCTATAAATTTTTTCTTCTCTTCTATGAATCCTTTAAGAGATGCCCAGCCACTATTGTAATAGGCCTCCAATGATTCAAAATAAATGGCCCTTTTCTTTATTTTCTGTCCTTTAATCAAAGGCAGCAGGGAATATCCTTGAAGGAAAGGAGGTTTTTCTATACTCAGAAAATCGCACACAGTCGGAAATATATCAATATGGCTTACATACTGATCGATTCGACCAGAATTCACCCCTGGTCCCACTATGATTAAAGGAATCCAGAGAGTGCTGTTATAAGCAAAATAGCCATGTGTTAATTCACCGTGGTCACCCAGAGATTCTCCGTGGTCTCCGGTTAATATGATCAACGTATTTTCCATAAGATTATTTTTTTCTAAATAATCAAACAATTTTCCTAATTCATAATCAACATAAGCGACTTCTCCTGAATAAGGTTCATCCTTGAATTTGCTTTTAAAAGGTTCAGGGGGCATGTAGGGCGCGTGAGGATCCCAGACATGAATCCAGGAAAACCATGGAGAATTTTGTTTCTTCATCCAGGTTAGAGCTTCATGAACAACTTTCTCAGCAATTCTTTCTGTGTAGGCAAACGCATTTGAAGATTTGGAAGGATAAGAGTCATCATAAACGTCAAATCCCTGAGTTAAACCAAAGCGAGAATCAAGAGGAAAGGCACCTACAAAAGCTCCGGTGGAATACGCTTCGCTTTTTAAATATTCGGCTAAAGTAAGAAAATCTTGAGCGACGATGAAATTTGAATTGTCATGAATCCCATGATAAAGAGGAGTGGTTCCTAATAAGATATTTGTATGAGAAGGAAGAGTCGTTGGATTATGAGCAAAAGCTCTTTTAAAGAGTGCGCCTTTTGAAGCTAACGTTTCTATATGAGGAGTCTGTAAATATTTCTTGCTGTAGCAGCTTAGTCTATCCGGTCTTATAGTATCAATAGTTATAAGGAGCACATTCAAGTTTGCTTGTTTTTCTTTTGAAACCGGGATTGGATAATCTGCAGAAATTATTCCGCTTAGTGTCAAGAGTACGAAAAGAATAGTTTTTTTCAGTCTTATCTTCATTCAGTTTTTCTTTAAATACTCAAGAAAGTGTTTGGCAATATTTACCTTTTCGTGTTCGGGTGCTAATTCCAGAAATCTTTCCAAACTCTTTAAAGAATACAGAGTCTTAATATTAAAGGAGAATAAACTTCAGCTTTTTGCTGATAGTTTTCTTAGCTATTTCATCAGTCACTTTCACTGTCAACTGATATTCCCCAGATTCTGGAAGAGCAGAGAGTGGAATTTGGTGACCTTCCATTATGGCTCCCTCTTCGCCCACTTTTCTCTGTCTTTGTTGAGGGTTCAGATTGAATTTCTTTTCACCCAGTTGAAGTTCTAATTCAATCGTTAGGGAACAGTTTTGATTTTCATCTAGCGCGGGATTATAAACGTAATAAAATATGTTCAGAGATTCTTCTTTGGTGTACTCCTGGCTATATATCGGCAGTAGAGAATAGCGGCCTAGATAGAAAACATCAAATTCTTCTTTTTTGGCCTCTGCCGTCATTTCCTGAACCTGGGAGGAAACAAGCAAAGACGAAAAAGCAAGCTCTTGTGTCCAGAAATCTGGGACTTCAATGTTGTCTGCTCTTATTGAATATGTGTTTTTATCGGGGCAGTAGAAACCGAGATAGAGTTTGTATTCTCCTGGCCTGAGAGGAAGACCGACCTGAGAGATAAAATAGCCTTTCTCCTTTACTGGTATTTTTTCCTCGCTGAAATCATAGAAATAGGATTCTGACTCAACCCTGCCGAAAAATTTTAATTTTTTTTCGATTATCTCCTTCTTATCTGCCGGGTCAATTTTTAGAAGAATAGTTAAATAGCTGCTATTATTTTTAGCCTTGGTAAAAATCGTCTTTTTTTCAAAAGGAATCTGAACAATATCCTCTTGAGCGGACTTCAGCTCTTGAATGAGCTTTCCTTCGAATGACTCGGGGGAGAATGTTATGATTTTTCTCCGCTTAGGGATTTCTTTTAAATCTGGGAAGAACAAGATTTTTTCTGGATAGGAAAAAAATGCTTGCATCGCTCTTGTTTCTGTCTTCTCGCGGTCCAGTACATACCCAACTCCGTCATGAGAGAAGACAAGATTGAAGCCTTCTTTTGGAATATTCATCCATGGTAGAGTTGGATAAAGCCACATTTGCGGAGGGTGCTCTCTTTCAGTGTGCATGGAAGGTGAGTCGTCTCGAGGAGGAGTCTGGTCAATGCTTGAAGAAGATTTGCTTTGATGAAATACTTTGGGCTTCCCAAAATAAAGATACGCTTTTCCCATGTCCGTTTCAGCTCCCTTCTTGTAGCCATAAATATAAGCTTTTTTTACATGGCTCAGGCGTTTGTAGTATTCTTCTTGAAGCTCGTTTTTTTCTGTTTGAGGAGTGGGATCTCTTTTTGCCCAGAAAAGCTTGATAAAAAACTCTTTTTCTTTTTCTTTTTGTAATTTTTTAAATTCTGCTTTCTCAGCGTTGGTTATGATAGGATTCACTTCGTCCATCCATTTCTCGAACTTGTCTTTCTTTTTAGCTGATAAATTTAGAAAGACTAAAAATACCAGGACGAAGATAAATATAACATGCTTCTTGTTCTTCATTTTTCCTTCCTATTTTTTTAAATAGTCAAGCAATTGTTTGGCTATGGGTGCTTTTTCATGTTCTGGAGCCAATTCCAGGAATTTTTCTAAATTCATTACTGCCTCTTCAGTTCTGTTTTGACCGATATAAATTGTTCCAATCTGGTAATAGGCTTCAACATAATCTTCCTTAATCTCCACTGCATTCAGAAAGGCACTCAGAGCCTCGACGGATTCTCCCAAGTTCATCAAACAAACTCCAAGATTATAGAAAGCACCCGGCTCATCTGAGCTTATCTCTATTGCTCTCTGGAAATGTTTTCTTGCCTCTTCGTAATTTCCGCCTTTGCCTAAAACCTCTCCCAGCTCTTTATTGCTGCTGAAGCTATCTGGATTGAGTTCTACAGCTTTCCGAAAGGACGCCATTGCTTCTTCTGTCTTGTTAAGTTTTTTATAAGCCAAGCCCAGGTTAAAGAAGTAACCCCACTGAGTTGAGCTTAGTTTTGTTGCCTCCTCATAAGCCGAAGCTGCTTCCTCATATTTGCCTTGTTCATAAAGCTTGTATCCTTTAAGAAATAATCTGTCTGCCTGGGAGAGGCTTCGCTCTATGGCTTCCTCAGCTTTTACCATTTTGACCACCAATTTTGTAGCTTCTGCAATCCTAACCCTTACTTCGTAAGAAACAGGGGTATAGCCTGATTTTTTAAGGCTCACCTGATAACGTCCAGGCCAGAGTCCGACCTGCACAAATTTACCTTTTTTATCTGTTTTGATGTTAATATGGCCTTCGGAGGCCTTTAGCGAAGTAATCGTGATTAACACTTTCTCCAGAGGATTGCCGTTGCTATCAGTGACGGTTCCTTCAATCTTCCCTTGGACTGAAGGCCAGAGATTTGGCAACAGCAAACAAATTAAGCAGGATAAAATTATTGATTTTCTTAGCATGGCTTTCTCCCTAATTGTCTTATATCGCTCTTTGTATTATTAGCTTTTTTATTAATTATCAATTNNAGAGATTTTTGGAGAAGAGGCAGCGCTTTCTCAGGCTGGTTTAAATTTAAATAGCATTCAGCAGCCAGGTTCAGGACGCTAATTTCTGCTGCCTGCTCCATAAGCTTTTCTAAATAGACAAGAGCCGTGGACCAGTCTCCAAGACCTGCATAGTTTACAGCAATAATTTTAGCTGCTTCTCTGTTCTGAGTAGCATGATAGACGGGGAAGACAATTGCAAGAGAATCTTTAAACTGTTTGAGGGCATAAAGCGATTTTGCCAATAAAAGCCTGGTTTTTGGTTCATTCCTCATTTTGAGAGCTTGCTCGAGCAAGCTGCGAGCACGCTGGTAGTTGTTGGTCATGAAATACTGAGAAGCTAACGTAAATAATTGTTCTGAGCCGGGAAACGTATGCATCTTAGAATAGATCCAGGGGATAATAGGATAGGACTGGGAAAGGAGAATGAAATTTTCTCTTTCTGTCAGAAGCTTCTCTCCCTCTTCATCAAGGAGAGATACCTGGAGTCTGTAGTATCCGGGCTTTAGAGAGGAAGGAGAAAAAGAGCCAAAATCTATTCCATTGCTATCAGGAGCTAGAACTTCAGTCAGAGATTTTTTATAGCTTTGGACAGGTGTCTCAACATTCATCGGAAGTATCTCGACTAAGAGTGACTTATTACTTTTTTCCTCCAAGTTATAAACCTGGCAGTACAGGCCTATTTCCTCTTGAGGAAGGAAATTGTTCTGGGCGTTGATAACATATTGTTTTCCGCCAAAGGCAAATGCTTTAAGCTTTCTTTTCTCCCCTTCTTTAAGTTCTTCTGAAGAGTGATAAAGTAACAAGTTGCTGAGAAAAGGGCCACTTCCCTCTTGAGGAACGAAGACCTTAGTTTCGAATGAGGTGAAATCTTTTGCTGTTTTACTTTTTAGCAAGAAAAAGAGCTTAAGATTCCCTGAGATGACCGGTAGTATGTCTTGAAGAGCGAAAAGCTGACGCTCATGCTGCTTGTATTGTTCCGGGGTAATCTGGATTGGAATCTCATCTTCTTTTTCAAGGACAAGGTTTCCCTGGATATCTTCAATCCTTTGATTGAGCTGAAAAGTAGAATAATATTTTCCTTGGTAAGCTGCGAAATTGATCTTTTTTGGCTCCAGAGTCCAGTGGATATAAAATTGATCCCCGTTCTTGAAGACCTTAGCCTTGGAGCTACTCTGAACAAAATTATGAGTGTAGTCTACATCAATTTGGTCCTTGTAGTATAAAAAGGAGCGAGCATAGGCATCAGAGAATTTCTTCTCTGCCAGAGAATAAGCGTTGGAAATAATAATATTTGATGACGCGGAACCCATCCCAAAGGTTGATTCTCCTGGAAGGTAAGAGAGAGATGCACTGGCTAGTTCTCCTGATAATTGCTTCATTGCCTTGTAGGCAGTTGCTCGAGTCAATGCTTCGGACCCTGAGGGTATGACCAGGTTTTCCGGCCCTTCTACCCCCGGATAATAAAGACGATACTCACCCAATCCTCGAGGCTGATAGAAGATAAGATAAAAATAGGGAGGGAGTCCATACTCTTGCTCTCCCCTGTAATACCAAAGTTCAAGGGGCCAAAGCTCTGAGCTTGTTGCATAAATGTGCCTTTCAAGAGGTGGACCAAGAAGAAGATAAAAATGTCCTCTTTCGGTCTGGCTGCCCTTTTTTGAAGTTCCACGGCCAAAATTGAGATCAGCAAAACTGACTCGCTTCATGTACTCCTTGAAAAATTCATTTTCGTTTGTTTCAGGCAGAGTGTCATGTCTTTTCCAAAAAAGCTGAATGAATTTGTTTCTTTCCTGGATTGTCTTCAGTTTTAGAAAAACCTCTTTTTCTGTTTTGGTGATAATAGGATCCACAAGCTCCAGCCAGTTTTTATGCTCGGGCAGGAGTTTTTCTTCAGGTGTAAGATGCGGAGCAATCAGGAGGAAAACAAAAAAGAAAATAAAATTCTTCTTCATGCTTAAACTCTTCTCTCCTATTTAAAAATATCATAAGCACGAAAGAGTTTCAAATTTCTTACTGTCGATGACTGCTATGCCAAAGAAGCTGAAGGCTCATTGACGGCTGAAAAATAAAGAAAAGCTAAAAAGATTTTGAATTTATTTTATTTGTTTATGAATAAAAAATAAAAAGTGAGGAAGATAGATTCAAATATTTGGAGAATCCAAATATTTGGACTAATCATGCGCTCTTTTTCAAGAACAGAAAAACGTATCTTACTGATAAAAAAAGAAATATCGATATATAAAAAATTGGCATAAAATTCGCTTATAAAATAATATTTAATATATTGTACTTTATTATAAATAAAAAATATAGTATAAGATACCATAGGCAATTTATCGTTGCTGGACTTCATTTTTAGGGAGGTGATAATCGAAGAGAGATATAGAAAAAAAGGTGAAAAGAATATTGGGAGAAAAAAGACAAAATAAAAAAAAGGAGAAAAGAATGAAATTCAAACCTCTCGCATCTCTTTTAGCCCTACTCCTCATAGCTGCACCCCTAGTTTATTCTCAGTCCAAAGACACAGGTGCTATTGTCGGAACAGCGATGGATGAAGACGGCGCTGTGCTTCCCGGTGTTACGATAACGCTGTCAAGCCCTCAATTAATGGGTGTTCGAACAGTGGTAACCGGAGCGGATGGCTCGTTTCGATTCCCTGCTCTCCCCCCAGGTGATTATGTAGTTACGGCCGAGCTTTCAGGATTTACAAAAGTTCGCCGCGAGAATATCAGAGTCTCAACCACGGTCAGATTAACCCTTGACTTCACCATGAGGCTTGCCGCTATCGAAGAAGAAGTTACAGTCATCGCGGAATCGCCCACGGTTGATATAAAATCAAGCGAGACTGCTTCGGTGAGTCTGGGTGATGACCTTTTGAGAAACATCCCCTTCAGCAATTTCGCCATGGATATTCTCAATCTAGCTCCAGGAGTCAATGATGATGTTGCTTATGGTGCATCTGACAATACTGGAATTGCTTGGCAAATGGATGGAGTTGATGTCTCTGATCCGGAGGCAGGTTCAGCCTGGGTTTTTATGGATCCCCATATTATCGAGGAAGCCAAGATTATGGGAGTAGGAGCTGCCGCTGAATACGGAAATTTTACCGGCATTATTTTCAATCTGGTTACCAAATCTGGAGGAAATGAGTTTTCCGGACATTTCGAAGGCGATTTCCAGGGCAAATTGGAAGATAAGCCTAAAGGATTATGGGGAACAGAGAACAATCAAGCTTACATTGATGATTTTCCTGATCTCTCATCGCCAGCACGCTCACTATGGGAAATTGGTGCTCATTTGGGCGGACCTATCAAGAAAGATAAGGTTTGGTTTTACCTTGGAGCTCACTACTTTCGCCGCAAAAATTATGTTACCGGCTTTCCCGAACCAGTTGATTACAAGATGCCAAGATTCTTCGCGAAGATTAATGCCCAATTGACGCCATCGACTAGCATCATGACGTTCTATGAGTACGATGCCTATGATGGCATAAACCGAGGATCAGGTGCTAATGTTTCGCCAGAAGCATGTGTAAACCAGGAGTCACCAGATAATGTAGGAAACTTCAGCCTGACACAAATCATAACACCTAAAACGTTTCTTGACTTGAAAGCAGCTTTCTTTGTCGGGTATTACTACCTGGAACCTGAAGTTGGACGTGATATAAGTGCTCATTACGATGTTACCCCCGGTGTGGATATTAGAAAAACTGATAGCTCAGGCTGGTTCTATCTTGCTGACAGAGCCAGATACCAGGCCAATGTCAACATAACTCATTATGCCGAAGATTTCATCCAAGGCAATCATGATTTTAAATTCGGAGTGGAATTCGAGTACGGAAAAGTAAGGAGCAGATCCGGCTATACAGGTCCCAATAACTGGTACTATATAGATTACTTCGGAGTTGGCCCCTATGGCTACACTTATAACGGACCTTACCTTGCCTATCAATACGAAGGCTACGATCTAAACACACGCTATACGAGAATCGAAGAGTTTGTTCAAGATTCATGGAAAGTAACAGACCGCTTGAATGTCAACGTTGGCCTACGCCTCAGCCATTTGAGGGGAACCATAAAAAATGTAAGTGGCGCAGTTTACACCAACACCCGGATTGCTCCCCGAATAGGTTTCACCTATGATATTCTCGGCGACAAATCCACAATCCTAAAAGGTCACTTCGGCCAGTTCACAGAAGCCATGCTTTCCAGTTTTCATGATCGTTTAAACCCAGATTCTGCTTTCTCTGATTATGTTGGCTATTACTATGTGCCACCAACTTCAACATGGGTTGAATGGTTCAGGATTGTGCCCGAGTCACTCTATACTTTGGATCCTGATATCAAGCATCCTTACATGAATCAGTTTACAGCCAGTATTGAAAGGGAGCTTTTCAGAGACGCATCTTTCTCAGTGACTTACATTTACCGTGATTGGAAAAACCAATGGGGCCCGATAGACAACGCAGCGATTTGGTCCCCTGTAGTTGTAAATGATCCTGAAAATCCTGCTACGACCTACACGGTCTATGAGCAAACTAATCCTGATGAACACGAATACGTCATCAAAAATCTCGCAACTGGTGATCCAGGGATAGGTAACAATAATCCCTACCGCAGATACTGGGGTTTTGAGTTCATGTTCAACAAGCGTTTTTCAAACAAGTGGCAACTTCTGGCCTCTTATGTCTACAGCAAAGCATACGGAACCCTTAACAACGGATTTGCCGATGATATAGGCTGGGGTGGTTCTGTTGAAAGTCCCAATTTCTGGATAAACGCGGATGGTAATTCTACCAACGACCCGACTCATATGCTCAAGTTACAGGGAACATATGTTCTTCCTTTTGGAATTTACCTGACAGGATATTTCCGGGCGATTACGGGTGATGCCTGGACAAGACGATTTCGAACTTCAAGACTTGCCCATGGAAGAGTGACTTTCTTTACTGAACAGCGCGGTTCCAACCATTATCCGATTGAGAAAATTCTTGATATAAGACTGGAGAAGACGTTCGTATTTGCTGAGAAGTTCCGCCTAGGCTTGATGGTTGATGTCTTTAACGTGTTCAATGACGATACCATCACCTCCTGGGGAACAAGAATCGGCTATGACTGGCAGTTACCAGGTGATCCAGATTATTGGACGTCTACGGATGGACACGATCTCTACCGAATCACGCGAGCCAGACAGGCAAGAGTTGGTATACGCTTGATGTTCTGATTCAAGTTCGAAACGCAGTTTAGGAGGGTGGCGAGTTTCTTCTCGCCACCCTTTTTTTATCCAATCCTAATGAAATTGCGATAAAGGAAGGTCCATCTGTCATTGCGGGCATACAGCTCACAAAGTGTTGTTCGTGATATTTGTGTTTTTACTTTAATAAGCAACGTAGCATGAAGCAATAAAGATTTTTCGCCCTTTCCTTGACTTTCCCTCTTATCACTTTTCTCACCACAATAATTTTTTTTTACGATTGAAGAAAGATTAGTTTTCACTCTTAAAGGGGAAAACAAGATTTTAATTAAATATTTGTAAGGATCTGATTCAAGAAACCATCTTTTATTAGTTAATTGATTCAATTTATCAAGCTCGCACTTTTATGCTGAATACTGATAGCTAGCATATGATCGAAGTGCTCTCAAATTTTAAGGCCTGCTAAAGCATGAATGAGAGAGAAAAGTTAGAATTTTTTTGATTTTTTTCATTTTTTTTAAAGTTAAAAAAAAAGATAAACGAAGGGGATAGGTTCAAATATTTGGAGAATCCAAATATTTGGAGAATTGAAACGTCATTTCTGAAGAAAAAAAATTATCTTACACATAAAGAAAGGATTATCAATAGAGAAATAATTGGCATGAAATTCGCAGTTTTATTATAATTATAAAGCACAACATGATGAGCATTATGATGTTTCATATACCATATATGGTATATTGTATGCCGACTTCAGCTTAAAGGGGAGGTGATAATTGAAGAGAAAGATAGAAAAACAAAGTAATAAGGATTAATGGGAAAATGAAGACAAGACGAAAAAAGAAAAGGAGAAAAGAATGAAATTCAAAACTCTCGTATCTCTTTTAGCTCTCTTCCTAATAACTTTGCCCCTCGCTTATTCTCAGTCTAAGGAAACAGGTGCTATTGTCGGAACAGCGCGGGAGGAAGACGGTGCTGCACTTCCTGGAGTTACAATGACACTGTCGAGCCCTCAATTGATGGGTGTTCGAATAGTGATCTCTGGAGCGGATGGTTCGTATCGATTCCCTGCTCTCCCCCCAGGCGATTATGTAGTTACGGCCGAGCTTTCAGGATTTACAACAGTTCGCCGCGAGAATATCAGAGTCTCAACCACGATCAGATTAACCATTGACTTTACCATGAAGCTTGCCGCTATCATAGAGGAAGTCACTGTCATCGCGGAATCGCCCACGGTTGATATTAAATCAAGTGAGACTGCTTCGGTAAGTCTGGGTGATGATCTTTTGAGAAACATCCCCTACACCAATTTCGCCATGGATATTCTCGGTCTAGCTCCAGGAGTCACGGGTGATGTTGCTTATGGCGCATCAGATGGTACAGGAATTGCCTATCAGATGGATGGTGTTGATGTATCTGACCCTGATGGAGGTACAGCCTGGGTTTTTATGGATCCTCATATCGTAGAGGAAGCCAAGATCATGGGAATCGGCGCTGCTGCTGAATATGGGAATTTTACCGGCATCATTTTCAACCTGGTCACCAAATCCGGAGGAAATGAACTCTCCGGGCACTTCGAAACCGATTTCCAGGGTAGAAAGGAAGACAGGCCGTGGGATTTTTGGGGGACTGAGAACAATCAAGCTTACATTGATGATTTTCCAGGTCTTTCATCGCCTTCGCGGAAACAATATGAGTTCGGTGCTCACCTGGGCGGCCCTATCAAGAAAGATAAGGTCTGGTTTTACCTTGGAGCTCACTACTTTCGCCAATTGGATTATGTTACCGGCTTTCCCGAGGCAGTTGACTACAAGATGCCCAGAGCCTTCATAAAGATTAATGCCCAATTGGCTCCTTCAACGAGTATCATGACCTTCTATGAGTTCGATGCTTATAATGGTATAAACAGAGATGCAGCTGCCGACGTTTCGCCCGAAGCCGTGGTTAACCAGGATTCACCGGATAATGTAGGGAACTTCAGCCTGACGCAAATCATAACTCCCAAGACGTTTCTTGACTTGAAAGCAGCTTTCTTTATCGGTTATTATTACCTGGAACCCGAAGTTGGGCGTGATATTAATGCTCATTACAACTCTACCCCAGGAGATATTGATATTAGGCTCACTGGAAGTTCTGGGTATTTCTACCTGGCTGACAGAAACAGATACCAGGCTAACGTCAGCATAACTCATTATGCCGAAGATTTCGTTCAGGGGAATCACGATTTTAAGTTCGGAGTGGAATTCGAGTATGGAAAATCAAGGAACAGATTTGGCTATACAGGTCCCAATCACTGGTATTATTACGATTTATATGGTGAGGGTTACTATACGTACCTCCACGGCTACAATTATTATGGACCTTACCTTGCTTTTCAGTACGAAGGCTACGATGCTAACACCCGCTATACCAGAATCGAAGAGTTTGCTCAAGATTCATGGAAAGTAACAGACCGCTTGAATCTCAACTTTGGCCTACGCCTCAGCCATATGAGGGGAACCGTAAAAGGTGTAGAAGGAGCAGTTTACACAAACTTTCGGATTGCCCCCCGAATAGGTTTCACCTATGATATTCTCGGAGATAAAACCACAGTCCTTAAAGCACACTACGGTCAGTTCACAGAAGCTATGTATGCGGGTTTTCATGACCGTTTAAACCCAGCTTCGTCCTACTCTGATTTTGTTGCCTACTACTATTGGCCTCCAACCAGCACCTGGGAACATTGGTATACAGTTTCGCCCGAGAATCTCTATTCCATGGACCCTGATATCAATCATCCTTACCTAAATCAGTTCACAGCCAGCATTGAAAGGGAGCTTTTCAGAGACGCATCCTTATCAGTAACTTACATTTTTCGTGATTGGAAGAACATAGTCGGCCCAATTGACTACGCAGCAGAATGGTCTCCTGTGATTGTTAATGATCCCGAAACAGGGGAAGCTTACACGGTCTATGAACAAACTAATGCCGGTATCCACGAATACAAAATCAAAAATATCAAGCAAGGTGATCCGGGGGTGGGCAATAATAAGCCCTACCGCAGATACTGGGGTCTTGAGTTCTTGTTCAACAAGCGTTTTTCAGACGGGTGGCAACTTCTGGCCTCTTATGTCTACTCTAAGGCGTACGGAACCCTGAACAACGATATGTGGGCCGATATAGGCTGGGGGGAAGGTAAAGTTGCTAGTCCCAATTACTGGATCAACGCAGATGGTAACTCAACCCATGACCCGACTCATATGCTCAAAATACAGGGAACCCATGTTCTTCCTTTTGGAGTTTACCTGACAGGTTATTTCCGGGCAATTACGGGTGAGTCATGGACAAGACAAATGCGAACCCCTATGCTTGCCCATGATATAGTGACTTTCTTTACAGAAAAGCGGGGTTCCAATCATTATCCTATCCGGAAAATTCTTGATCTGAGGCTGGAGAAAACGTTCATCCTTGCCGATAAATTCCGCCTGGGCCTGATGTTGGACATCTTCAACGTGTTCAACGATGACACCATCACCGAATGGGGAGAGGTTATCGGCTTTGACTGGCTGTTGCCTCCACCTGCAACCGATTCTAAAGATTATTGGTCTTCTACAGACGGTCATGATCTCTACCGGATAGTTCGGCCTAGGCAGATGAGAGTCGGTATTCGCTTGATGTTCTAATTCAGGTTCGAAAAGCTGTTTAAGAGGGTGGCGAGTTTTTTTTCGCCACCCTTTTTTATTCCAAAAACAAAATTCAAACTACATAAATTTTATGATAAAATTTAATCTAAGCATGAAGCAAAAAAGACTTTTCGTCATAGTCTTAACTTTTGTTCTTATAATTCTTGTTGCTGCAATAATTTTTTTCTTGAGACTGCAGAAAGATGAATTTTCAAGCCTAAAAGGAAAAAAAGAATTTAACTACATACTCATAACCGTAGATACCCTTCGCGCAGACAGGATTGGTTGTTATGGATTTTCCAATATCGAGACTCCCTACATGGATCTTTTCGCTTCCCGCGGTGTGAAATTCGAAAGATGCATCGCCCCGACTCCTCTTACATTGCCTTCTCACACCTCTCTTTTGACAGGGACGCAGCCGACTTTCCACGGTGTCAGAGACAACGGAGGATTTCTTGTCCCCCAGGAGATCACCACTCTCGCCGAGCTTTTTAAGCAAGAAGATTACCAGACTTCCGCTTTTGTCGCGGCTTATGTTCTTGATTCAAAATGGGGGCTTAATCAGGGCTTTGATTATTACTTTGACCGGTTTGATCTGAGTCGCTACAAAACGATCTCTCTGGGGAATGTCCAACGCAGGGGGGATGAGGTCATCGATGAAGCTCTTATCTGGCTTGAAGATAATAAACAGGATAATTTTTTCACCTGGATTCATCTCTACGATCCCCATACTCCTTATGAACCTCCCTCTCCTTACAAGGAACAGTATCCCCAGAGACCTTACATAGGGGAGATCGCCTACACTGATTCTCAGCTAGGAAGGCTGTGGCAGTATCTTGAAGAGAACAATCTCATCGAGAATACTATCTTAGTTTTTGCTGGTGACCACGGCGAAAGCCTTGGTGAGCATAAGGAAGGCACGCACGGATTCTTTATTTATCAAGAAGGAATACATGTTCCATTGATTTTTGTCACACCTTTTGAAGAATTACAGGGCTTAAGCCGGTCTTCAGTCGTCTCTCTTGTTGATGTCATGCCGTCAATTCTGGATATGGTCGATATTGATCCTCCTCCGCAAATTCAAGGAGAAAGTCTTGTTCCTCTTTTTTTTAAGGAAAATAATCCGGGAAAGAGTTTTGCTTATTCTGAAACCTATTATCCACGATTCCATTATGGCTGGAGCGATCTTAAAGGCATCCAGGATTCAAGATTTAAATTGATTATTGCCCCAGATGTAGAGCTCTATGATTTGGAGAATGACCCGGATGAGAAAAATAACCTAGCTTCAACACACCAAGAAGAGCTAAGGAGACTACAGGCCTTAGCCGAAAGATATATAAAAGACACGAGCGAGAATGCATTCCAGCTTGATTATCGCCATATGGATGAGGAGACGCGCCAGAAACTCGCTGCTCTCGGATATATCGGTTCTTTTACCGATTCGTCTAAATTGGAGGGAAAAGAATTAGCTAATCCCAGGGATAAAATCGGAGTATTCAACCGCCTTTCAGGGGCTCGGGAAATGGGCCTTGAGGGGAAGTTCGAGTCTGCAGTTAAAATGATCAATGAAATAATCAAGGAGGATCCTGATATAATTGATGCCTACTTTACCCTGGGGAATTTGTATTTTAAGGAACAAAAGTTTGAGAAAGCTTTGGAGTCCTTTTTTGAGGTCCTTGATAAAAAACCAGACGATGCTTTTACAGTCATCAATATCGCCAATTCCTATATCAGGATGGGAGACCTTGAAGAAGCGGAAAAATTTATTTTAAGCTTTATTGAATCTATTCCACCAGATTCTCAGATTTATTTTATACTGGGAAATATCCTTAATACCCAGGAAAAATACGAAGAGGCAATCAAATATTACCAGAAATGTATGGAACTCAATCCTTATTCGGCCTCTGCCTACAGCGCTTTGGCAGGAATCTATGTTATCCAAGATAACATAGAAGAGGCAGAAAAGAATCTTCGAAAAGCAATGGAGCTCAATCCCAAGCTCCAGAATGTTCATTACAATTTAGCTCAGCTCCATGAGAAAAAAGGTAACTTGCTCCAGGCTGCCGAAGAGTATAAGACGGAATTGGAAAACATTCCCCATAATTTTAGAGCAAGCTTCAATCTTTCTCGCGTCTATAGGCTTTTGGGCAAGGAAGAAGAGGAGCTTCAGTATCTGAGAAAGACAATGGAGATGGCCCCACGTTTCCCTTTGAGTTATTTTTATCTTGGCCGGATTTACCTCAATCGCGGCCAGAATTTCGAAGAAGCTGTTGCACTGGTCAAGAAAGGAATAGAGCTAAAACCGGATAAAAAAGACCTTCCTCTTGGTTACTTCCTTCTTGCCGATCTTTACAATCGCCTGGGGAATGCGTCTTTGTCTTTGGAATATGCGAAGAAAGGCCAAGAGCTTGTTCAGGCGAACTCCCGCAACCGCTAATTTCTCCTTTTTTGTAGACGTTTGATTCATCAAACCCACACTTTATGGAAAACGGGGCCTGGCCCCATTTTTATGTAGAGGTTTGATTCATCAAACCCGCACTTTAACAAATCATTGCGAAAAGGGATGAGAATGAATAGAATAAAAAATCAAAATTTCTATGGAATTGATTTCAATATAGGAGGTAAATCATGACCAGAAATAAGGCCTTTAGCAACTTGAAACTCTTATTCATTGTCTCAATCATTCTTGTCTTCGGAACTTTGCTATCTGCCCAGGAGGAAGGGAAGCCACTTATTTTACAGGAGATGAGCTGGACGGATGTCAGGGATTATTTAAAAACAAATGACATGGTTATTATTCCAATCGCTTCTACCGAACAGCACGGACCCCATTTGCCGTTGGGGACGGATTATTATGAGGCGACGGGGATTTCAAAATTGATCTCGGCCCGCACAGGAGTACTGATGGCGCCGGTTCTTTTGGCTGGATACAGCGAGTATCATTCTGGATTTCCTGGAACTTTGAGCCTGAAACCTGAAACAATGGAGCAGGTCCTTTTCGAAACAGCAGAGATGCTTATAAAGTACGGATTCCGGCGGTTTATGTTCTTCAACTATCATGGAGGAAATAACGTCGTCCAAAGCAAAGTCATTCATAGAATCAATCACACAACAGAAGCTATTGCCGTAGCAATCGGCCATGGCAGCCCTATCCAGAAAGGGAGATATCAAGGGAAAGATGAGGTTGGTGACGAACACGCAGGGATTGGCGAGACGTCCCTCATGCTCTCCCTAAGGCCAGAACTGGTAAAAATGGAGAGGGCTGAGAAGCCAAAAGCGATTTATAGCGATAAACTGCAAGCCCTCTGGATGCTTTCTCAGCAATATCCGGATTTATTGATGGTCTTCGATTCTTTGAGGGGAGTCCCTGTTGAGACGAAAAAAGGGGGAGCTAGCCATGAACTCTACAGCAACGGAATCTGGTCTTTCAGCGATCCTAAAAAGGCAACAAAGGAGCGTGGAGAGAAGCAGGTAAAGGGCATGGCGGATTATGCTGTCAAGTTCATCGATACCTGGAAGAAAGCAAAAAAATAAGCATACCTGAAAAGTCGTTGAAATATCGGCAGGAGTTTGATTTATCTGTAGGGGTTTGATTTATCAAACCCGCATTTATTATTACATATAAATAAGGTGGGCTTGATAAATCAAGCCTCTACACAATTTGGTCCTTATATAAATTGTAAAATAATTTTACAAAATATCTGCTATAACGTTCTTGGCCTCCCGATCTTCCCCATATTCAACGGAATAAACACCCTGCCAACTTGGCACAAAAGTTGCCTTAAATTTGCTATTAACTCAATGATAATTTATGATTTAAGTAAGGTAAAATGGGCAGAAAGTTAGATAGCTATGTGGCCTGGATTCTTATTCTTACCTTGGTCTTTGTGATCCCTTCTTTTAGTTTCCAGGGCAGAAGCGCTGACGAACCTCGCTACGGCGGAGTTTTTCGGTTGAAGTCATTCGCCGATGCTTTTAGAACTGAGTTTGATCCGATAAGCCAGGAGTCCTTTATCTTTATCTCAGAACAAATTTATGATGGCTTAGTCAGACTTGATAAGAATTTGAAGATTATGCCCTGCTTGGCCGAGTATTGGGAAATCTCTCCTGATGGGAAAAAACATACATTTTATTTAAGGATGGGAGTCAAGTTCCATCATGGAAGAGAGCTTTCTGCAGAGGATGTGAAGTTTTCCTTAGAGAGAATACTTGATAAAGAAAATAACTCTCCTTACTACGAATTCTTCTTGGGAAGGATTGTCGGAGCTAGGGAATTCAGGGAAGGAAAAACAAAAGATGTTGCGGGATTTAAAGTCATAGATAAATACAGTTTCGAGATTCACTGGACACAACCCTTTGTCTCTGCGCTGTATCTGATGAGTATGCATTTCTGTAAGATCCTGCCTCGCGAACTTGTTATTGAACAGGGAAGAAGATTTTTCCTTAGACCGTCAGGCACTGGACCGTTTAAGTTTGACTATTGGTTAAGGACGCCCCAATTAGATATTGTCGGAGTCCGGCTCAAGCGCAATGAAAGGTATTTTGACGGCAGGCCCTATTTAGCGGCGGTAGAATTCTGTCCTCTTTTCACTCTTGATCATTTCTTGAACCGGGAGATAGATTCCATTCCGGTACTTTCCGAGAAGTTGCTCACTCCCAACTTCCAGGTTTTTAAGGATGGCCTACTTCAACCTATATTCTTAGGAATGAGCTGCCACATTCCTCCCCTTGATAGAGCTGTCGTTCGAAAAGCCATCTTGCATTCTCTTAACAAAAGGGAGGTTGCTCGAGATATTTTTGATATGAGATACGTGCGCAAAGTGATGAATAACTATATCCCCTCAAGACTTCCAGGATTTTTCCCGAGGGATGATGAAGAGAGCTATGATCCAGAAAAAGCAGAACAAATGCTTGAAGATGCAGGTTTTTCAGCTGATGAAGAATTTCCTTCTCTTACCTTGCTCGTTGATTTGCCAAGAACAGAGATGAAGCTCAAGATTTACAGAGCGCTGCGCAAGCAGCTTGATGAGGTAGGGATAAGATTAAGATTAAGTTATTATAGGTCTCTCGATGACATAAAGAGTTATAATAGACCTTATCTGATTTTTACGGAGAGAGTGATGAGCTTTCCAGATCCTGAAAGTATCATCCGCCCTCTCTTTTTTTCAAAATCAAATTTTAATTTTTTTAATTATGCTAATCCTGAATTGGATAAACTTTTACAGCAAGCCGAAATTGAAAGAAGCTGGACCAAAAGGATTAATCTTTTTCATCAAATCGAGAAAATTTTGATTTCTGATGTTCCTGCTATTCCCCTTTTTTCTCATCAGAACAGGGTCGCTATGCAGCCTTATGTCAGGGGAGTAGAGGTTCCTTCTTTAGGCTTTTATTACTTAGACGCCAGAAAAATATGGCTTGATAAATAAGATGGCAAAAGTGAAATTACGCATGTCCCTCCAGACAAGATTCATGGTTTGGGCAATAATTTTACTCTTGGTGCTTGTCTCGTCGATTCTCTTTGTTATTGAGCAACAAGAAGTCAAAGCCATTTTTGAAGAGCAGAAAGAAAAAGGAGTTTTAATAGCCAAAAATATTGCTTACCTGAACTTGCCAGCCTTTATTCAATGGGATGAGGAAGGAGTTAGGGAGAATATCGAAGAGCAGATAGACGAAAACCTCATCTACGTTGTTTTATACGGTCGCTATAATAATCTTTTTGTCCACACCAGTTTTATAGAATATTACAGGGATATTTATCTTTACAGCGATCTGGGGGAAGAGGTCGATGAAAAGAGTTACATGTTTGAGAGCAAAAGGTTTGAGGATCAAGTAACAGGACAGGTTCTAAGGATTCTGGAAATTGAAGTTCCGATTTTTGTGAAAGGTTCCCCGAGGAGATGGGGTTCGATAAAAATTGGTCTTTCCCTGGAAGAGATGCGGGCAGAGATTCGGAAAACGCGCCTGATGTTGATCTTTATCGGATGCGTAGGGCTTTTGATAGGCGCTTTTGGAGCGGTATTATTGGCCAGGAGGATAACAGGGCCGTTGAAAAAACTGGTGGAGGGGACAGTTAAGATATCCAAAGAGGATTTTTCTCAAAAGATTGATATCACCTCAAAGGATGAAATCGGAAATTTAGCTCAGAGTTTTAATGATATGAGTCGAAAGCTCCTTCTGGCAAGGGAAAGAATGGAAGCTGCCAGTAAAAAGCTAGTCCAGGCAGAAAAGCTCGCATCCATCGGCCGCATATCTGCCGGGATCGCCCATGAGATAAGAAATGCGTTAACGTCAGTCAAGCTAAACGTCCAGAAGCTTGTTCAGAGTGATCGATTGGATGAGATAGAAAGAGAACATTTAACCATCTCCCAGGAGGGGATAAGCCAGATGGAAAAGTTCATCAAAGAGCTTTTGGATTTCACTCGGATATCAGAACTGAATTTAGATCGATTTTCTATCGAGCAAATACTCGATGAGTCTATAAAGACATTAGCTCACTCTCTGGAGTTGAAAAAAGTTGTTCTTGAAAAAAATTACGAAAAAGAATTACCCCAGGTTCTCGTGGATGCTGATAAGTTGAAACAAGTTTTTTTGAACATCCTTCGCAATGCCTACGAGGCTGTGGAAGAAAAGGGGAAAATAAATATTTCTCTCTCTCTTCTGGAAGAGAAGAAAGGAAATAAAATTAGAATATTTATATCTGATAATGGCTGTGGAATTCCAGAAAAAAACCGGGAGACTGTATTTGAGCCTTTCTATACGACGAAAGCTTCTGGAATTGGCCTTGGATTGCCGATAGCCAGAAAAATCATAGAACAGCACAGAGGTACCATAAGAGTTAAAAAAAACGAAGCCCAAGGCACCTCTTTTGAAATTCTTATTCCTACCGAGGAGGAAAGATGAAATCAGTCTTAGTCATTGACGATGATCCCTTGATCAGAAAGACTCTCTCCACTTATCTTTCTAAGAAAGGATTTGAGGCAGTAGTGGCCGAAGACGGGGAGGGAGGGATTCAAAAATATGAAGAAAGCAATCCTGATTTAGTCATCTTGGATATTCGCCTTCCTGATGTGGATGGCCTTGAGGTTCTGGGCAGGATAAGAGAAAAGAATCCCAACGCCGGTATTATAATTATGACGGCTTATGACGATATGAAAACGACGATAGAAGCCATAAAATCAGGAGCATTCGAATATCTAGTCAAGCCTCTGGATTATGTTGAGCTGGATTTGACCATTGATAAAGCCTTTCAGATAAGAAGTCTGGAGGATAAAGTCAGCCACCTAGTTGAAGAGAAACAGAAGGAATACACAATAGACAACATAATCGGCCGTTCTGTTCAAATGAGAGATGTGTTTAAGCTAATAGGTTCGGTAGCCAACACCCGAACCAACGTTCTTATCCAGGGGGAAAGTGGAACAGGAAAAGAATTGGTTGCCAAGGCTATTCATTATAACAGCCCCTATCGAGAAGAGCCCTTTATTGTCATCAATTGTTCAGCCATTTCAGATACTCTTTTGGAAAGTGAGCTCTTCGGTCATGTCAAAGGTGCCTTTACTGATGCAGTTTGTGAAACTAAAGGAAAGTTTGAGATCGCTGGAAAAGGGACTTTGTTCCTGGATGAGATAGGTGATATTTCTGCAAACCTCCAGTCAAAGTTGTTAAGGGTTATCGAAACCAGGGATTTCATGAAAGTTGGAGGGGAGAAAATCCTGAAGACGGAAGCAAGAATAATTGCGGCTACGAACCAGAATCTAAAAAAGTTGATCGAAAAAGGAAAACTCAGAGAAGATCTCTATTATCGTCTGAAAGTAGTGGAAATTTCTTTACCTCCACTCCGGGATAGAAAGGAAGATATTCCAGAATTAGTTGCCTATCTTCTTGAGAAGATTAACCGTGACCTGCGTAAAAATGTGAGAAAAGTCCCACCCGATGTGATGAAGATTCTGATGAATCTTCCCTGGGAAGGAAATGTTAGGGAGCTGGAAAATGCCTTAACTCGGGCTGTAATCCTGGCCAAGGGAGATGTTATACTCGATGAAAATTTGGCTCTTGAGATAGGCGAAAAGAAGCTCTATCCAAGGCAACTGGTTCCCTTAAAAGAGGTTGAAAAAGACTACATCCAGCATGTCTTGAAATCAACCAAAGGGAATAAAACAAAAACCAGCCAGATATTGCAGATAACACGCCCTACCCTGGATAAAAAGATAAAAGAATACAAAATTGATATTTAGACCTTCAACTAACCTACCTGCGAGCGGAATTGATCTAAGAATGTAAACGCTTTTTACCTGATGTAAATATTTTTTTCGTCTTGGCTTATAAAAATTAAGTCAAGAAAAAAACATTTTATCCCTCATACCATTTTTTAAGCTAAAGCATTTTACCTCTACTTAACAGCTGGAGCAAATTGAAAACATTCGTGCTTCCTAATTTGTTTAAAATTATATAGTTATATGAAGGCGCCCCTCTAGATCATAACATCCCGATAGTTTTTTCAGAAATTTGTCAAATAAAATTAGGCTGCATAGCTTCAGATTCAAAATTTTATAGATTGGCACAAAACATGCAATTTCATTAGCGTTTAGGACTGACGGAAATCAAAGAGAGGTGAAAATATATAAAATGTCCGATAAGAAAATCGTGATTGTCGATGATGATGAGTCCATCCGTAAGACTTTTTTCTTGATTCTCAATAAGAATTATCGAGTCTACCTTGCTAAGGATTCCAAGGAGGCCTTGCAGCGTTTTAAAAATGCCAAAATGGATTTAATCATTGCCGATTTTAAGTTACCCTATTTTAACGGCGTGGAAATGATCGCCAAATTCAGGGAATTAGGTTACCGTGGCAACGTCATCTTGATTTCTGCCTATCCAGACCTGGTTAACATTGATGAATTATCCCGACTTTCTATTTCTGATTTCTTTGTAAAACCCCTCGATTTAGATTCACTTAATAGATCGATAGATAATCTTTTAAATTCAAAAAAAACTTTGGAGAAAAGTGATGAGATCAGAAAAGTCAGTTAATAACCGAAAAAAAGAATCAATGGAGTTTTTCAATATCGACGAAGAAGTTATCAAAGCCAGAAAATCAGACATGATTTTTTTTATTGGAGGGACTCAAGAAAGAAGAGATCTCGATATGGAAATTGAAGATTTTTTTCCTGGCTATTCAGAAGAGAAATACGAATCATCTAGGGAATATACGTTTAAGAGGAAACTTTTTTGGCTCTTCATAGAGTATTTTTTCATGAATAGCAACATTCCTTTGAAGGAAATGATCGAAAGTATAGAGAAAATTGTAATACTGAAGACTTTATACAGAGTCCATTGGAATCAGAAAGAAGCAGCAAAGATTTTGGGAGTAAAATATACTACGCTTAACGAAAAGATAAGAAAATACGATATAAACCTTCGAAAAAAATCATCCTGATTCTTATAAGCTTTTCGTTTGAAATTTCCGTTGGCGTCAGCTCCTGCAATTGACAAGGGAAACTTTGCTGCGCTTGGTTATCTGGGGTTGCCCATGATAAGTCCTGATTCCAGAGGTTTGACCCTAGGCATATAAAATCGCTTTTGACTCCTTCCTTAAGTTTAAATTAGAATTAAAAAAATAAGAAAACTGCGGAGAAGCTTTGATGAAGATAAGAAATAAAAAATTTTTGGCGTTGCTCTTTTTATGGATTTTCCTAGTTTTTCCTTTCTTAGGGAATAAAATTAATCCTGAGGTTCAATCATCTGAAATTACTCCTGAATCAGACGACGCATTTTTTTCCTTAGAGTCCTCAATATCCGGGAAAGAAAGGATATCTGAGTCCTGGATGGGAGTCTATATGGGCGGCATAAAGGTTGGATACAGCCATAATAAGGAGTTTTCTCTAACAAAAAACGGGAAAAAATTAAAAAAAGGCTTTAGTGAATCGTGGATGAAAGTTGCTCGCTTGGGGGGTAATCCTGTTGAAATAGCTACTGTGCAGGAATCAATATACGATGAACATGGAAAACCCCTAGAATGTATTCTAAGAATAAAAATGTCAGAGAGCGAGACTGTAATGAAGGCTGAAATAGGCCCGGATAAAATTTTATTCAAATCAGGAGATAAAATCATAAAAGAGCTGCCCTATGAACAGGAGTTTTACCTTGAAGTCCCTGTAGAAAAAATTATTGAGGAGGAGGGCCTAAAGCCTGGAAGTAAATACAATTTTAAGATATTAGACTTTACTTCCTATTCCCTTGTAGATCTTAGCTTTGAGGTAATCGGGAAGGAAGACGTTCTAATTTTAGGGGAAAAGATGAACCTGTGGCATGCAGAGGGAGAAACCACTTATGTGATTCCCCTAACTATTGAGGAATGGATTGACGAGGATGGCAATTCCTGGAAGAGTATAAACAAAACAAGCTTTACAACCTTAACATCCATCCGCATGCCTAAAGAGAAAGCCCTTGAGGCTACAGAAGAGACTTTCGATATTGCTTTTTCGACCATCATAAAGCCAAATGTCACCTTCGAAAATCCTCAAAAGATTCAAAAGGCAACCTTTAAACTCAGCGGCATATCTTCGGATAAAATTAAGAATTTCCCATTTGATGACGGAAGTCAAAAGATCATAGAAGAGGGAAAAGATTATGTCATAATCCAGACTTCCTCCCAGATATTCAAAGAGGAAGAGGCCATTCCATTGCCAGTTGAAGATAAAGAATTCCGCAAATTCTTAAAATCCAGCGCATTCTGTCAATCTGAAGATCCAGAAATTCAAAATGTAGCTCAAGAGATTATCGGTCAAGAGAGGAATTCGTGGCGGGCTTCGAAAAAGATTGCTGAATGGGTTGAGAGGGAGATGACTGCCAATTATGATGTGGGTTTTGCTACAGCCAAAGAAGTTATGAAAAATCGAGAAGGGGATTGTTCAGAGCACACTGTGCTGACAGTTGCCCTCTGCCGAGCTGTGGGGATTCCAGCAAGAGCAGCTGTAGGAATTATGTATGGTCGGGGCATATTTGCTTATCATATGTGGCCTGAAGTATATGTGGGTCGGTGGATTGGTCTGGATTCCAAATGGCTGGCTGTGGATAAAAAAAGCGGCGAATATTACACCGATGCTACCCACATAAAAATTGGGAGAAGCATTCTCGATGAGAATATTTTTAAGGAAATGGCCCAAGCTATCTCTGAAATTATCGGGCAGATAAAACTAGAAATAATAGATTATTATCAAGATAAATAGACTTTTTACTGCCTTCTTGGGCTCAGGCCCTTACAGCTCTTCGGTTATTAAGTTGAAGGCAACGGTTCTTCTACTTTTGCCTTTCTGATATCCCCATTTGGTATTATAAGTGATATAATCCTCTTCCAATATTTCCTATGAAAAGATATACTTCAGTTTAATTTTTGCTTCCAGCGCTTTTGGCTGTGGCGGTATAAAGATAATTTAGGAAAAATGAGCAGAAGGTATAAATATTGCCCTAAGTGTAGAGCCATTCTGGAGTTGAGCTGGATAGAAGATGAGAAAAGACTGGCCTGCCCAGAATGTCGTTGGGTAATTTATGAAAATCCCCTGCCGAGCTCAGCCGCTTTAGTCAGGGATGAAAAGGGTAAGGTGCTTTTAGTTAAGCGGGGACATGAGCCGGGCAAGGGGAAGTGGGCTTTACCATCAGGTTTTATTGAAATTAATGAAACTCCAGAAATGGCTTGCCTCAGGGAACTTAAAGAAGAAACAGGACTTAAAGGAAAAATCGTGAGATTGGTTGGAGTGTATTCTCAAAAATCATTGCTCTACAAGAATGTGATCATCATCGGATATGAGGTCGAGGCTCGAGGCAACCCATCCCCGGGTTCGGATTCTCTGAAAGTAGAGTTTTTTCCGTTAGACGATCTTCCGGATATTCCCTTTTCAAGTCATAGAGAAATGATTGAAGATGGTGTAAAAAAAGAAAAAAAATGACAGGTTATTCTGTTTGATAGAAAAAAATTACTGTAAATAAAATTAAGAAAACTTAAAGGAGGAGGATTCAAATGACAACAATAAAACCATCCGAACTCAGAAGTCATTTAAAACGACTTTCACGGAGAGATTTTGTTAAATATTTATTCGCAGGCTCTGCTGTATCTCTCTCTTCTTTCAGTGAATTAAACGCAGCTGTTTATCAGAGTATCACTTCGTTGAACCAGAAATACATACAGGACGAATCGCCTGACGGAGTCTACTGGGATGCTGTAAGCAAACATTTTCTTTTCCAAGATGGATTGATCATGATGAACAACGGAACCGTAGGTCCCATGCCCGAGCCTGTTTTCAACACTTTGATCAAATGTTTTAAACTTCAGGTCACCAATCCTTTTGACTGTTATAATTTTATGCCCAAAAAAAAAGAGGAAGTTCGAGCCAAACTAGCCCAGTTTATAAACGCATCTCCCGGTGAAGTGGTCATGACACGAAACACGACTGAAGGGATGAATTTTGTCGCCAACGGCTTGGATTTAAAAGAAGGAGATGAAGTCCTCCTTTCCAGTATGGAACATCCTGCAGGAACTCATCCGTGGAAGCTCAAGGAGAAAAGATACGGAATTAAAATCAAAGAAGTCCCTCTCGGTCTTCCTCCGAAAAGCGTTGATGAAATTGTCAGCGCTTTCAAGAAAGAAATAACACCCAGAACAAAGGTCATCAGTATAAGTCACACGGTCTATATCTCAGGGCTCATATCCCCCTTGAAAGAATTAAGCAAAATGGCTCGTGAAAATGGGGTGCTTGTAGTTGCTGACAGCGCTCATGGAATCGGAATGCTGGATCTTAACATGAAGCAGCTTGGCGTCGACTTTTTTGCTTCCAGTCCCTATAAGTGGTTGGGGGCACCGACGGGTATAGGCTTGTTTTATGTCAGAAAAGAAGCTCAGGATAAGCTGTGGCCAACGATAGCCTCATCAGGCTGGGATATTCGCGAGAGTGCAAGAAAATATGAAACTCTGGGCCAGAGAGCAGATGCCCTGGCTGTTGCTCTCGGAGAAGCTGTTGATTTTCAGAATGCTATCGGCAAACAGAGAATAGAGCGCAGGATTAAAGCTTTGGCAGGATATCTAAAAAAGGAATTGAAAAAAATCCCGGGAGTTAAACTCCACACTTCACAGGATCCATATCTCAGCGGAGGTCTGACTGCTTTTTCTGTCGAAGGAGTTGAGCCTGAGAAAATCGTCAATTATCTCAGGGAAAAATACAATATAGTTATCAGGACAATAGGAGACAGGGAAGCCGGCACCTATGGCGTGAGAGTTTCAACTCATATCTATATCTCCTTTAAACATATTGATATGGTTTTGGAAGGAATCAAACACTTGGTCCGACATAAAAGTTGAGCAACTTATGGGATTCTTTTTCGCTCCCAAGTTGCTTTGGACATGATCTTTTAATTTTTATCTTTTATTGGCTCCTGATAATTTTTCCCTATCTTCTCATTACCAGTTTTTCGAGGAGTTTCTCACAGCGGGAACAGAATGATATACTTTTTTTATCAGTGTCCCCCAGCGTATTTGAGAAGTGCATCACGCAACCAGGATCGGGGCAGTGTCTCAATCCAAAAGCATGTCCTATTTCATGGACAGCTTCTTTCACAGCTCGCTCTAAGAATATAGTTTCATTTTCTGGTAAGCCATAAAAACTTTGATGTAAACGAGCCAGCGAGATGATTGCGAAACGCCCTCCTAACTCCGCTTCGCCAAAAACAAAATTGAGCCCGTTTGCATACAGGTCTTCTTCTGCTATTCCCAGTACTTTATCTCGTTTGCCGGGCTCAATAAAAGAATGAAGTTTCTTCAATATGTAAGAAGAGAAGTATTGATTTCGCTGTTGGTTGTAAGCTTCCAGAGGAAGCTCCATTCCATCATATAATTCCACCTTGCAGTTGAAACTCTTCTCTAATTGTTCCTCCAACTTATCCAGTATCCAGCCTTTGATATCGCCTACAGGGACAAGATAAATCTTGCCTTCCACTTTTCCTTTATTATTGCTTCCCATATTTAGAGCCTGAACTCCACTAAAACAGAAAATAGTAAGCAAACATATTATATGATTTAAGTATTTTTTACCCAACGCAATTTTCTCCTTCGCTGATAAATTTCTTGCGACTCTCGATTACGGAAAATCAATTCTGTGTTTTATTTTAGTATAGTTTCTTTTTCTTTTCCTGTTCCGCTATAATATTATACCTTTATGATTTTTTGAGAGGAGGCATTCAATGAGAATATACTTAAGCTTAGTCCTTACATTTTTCCTACTTTTTTCTCCAACTGCAGCCAAGGTGAAAGAAGTTGGTTTTGATGCTCAAGCAGCGTGGAATTACATCAAAGAATTAACTTCGGATTCCACGCAGGGAAGGAAAAGCGGCCAGCCAGGAGCAGCATTAGCAGAGGAATACATCGCTTCTAAGTTTAAAGAGTGGGGGCTAGAACCAGCAGGTGATAACGGTACCTATTACCAGAATTTTACTATCGAACACCGAGATATAAAGGTTGGAGTGAAACTGGAGATAATCGCAGGCAAAACAAGGAGAGATTTTTATCACGGCGAAGACTGGAGTGTCGAGAGGTTTTCTGGTTCAGGGAACTTTACAGCTGAGCTTGTCTTTGTTGGCTATGGAATCCATGCCCCAGAAAAGAAGCACGATGATTATGCTGGGGTTGACGTGAAAGGGAAAGTAGTTGTTTTTGCTTCGGATACTCCCCAGAGACTCGAGAAAAGTCTAGGAGATGCGACAAAAATAGGGAAAAGAATCGAAGCTGCCCAAAAGCTTGGAGCAAGAGGAGCTATCTTTTTCAGGCTTTCTACGACCCGGATGCGATATTTTCGGGTGAGGTTAAGAAAGGAACAATATAAACCTGACTTTGTGATTTTATCGGTCGAGAGGAAAGTAATGGATTTCATTTTTAAAGACCTTAGCACAGAAATAAGCTACCCAATCCCAGCAATGGGCCGCAGAGCCCGGCTTCCCAAATCCACGGAGACTGGAGTAAAAGCTTTTGTGTCTGTCAATGCCATCTTCGATGAAAAAAGGCCGAGCAGGAATGTTCTGGCAAAAATAACCGGCAGTGATAAAGTACTCAAGGATGAATATGTTGTCATCGGCGGCCATATGGATCACTTGGGGATAACCCCGATGGGAGATATCATGCCCGGGGCCAACGATAATGCTTCAGGAACAGCGGTCGTCATGGAGATAGCCCGCGTAATGAAGCTCAATCGCGCCAAGCCCAAAAGAACAGTCATTTTTGGCCTTTGGGCTGGAGAGGAACAAGGGCTTTTGGGCTCAAGGCACTATGCGGATGATTCTGCTTACCCCATTAATAAGACTGTAGCTTACATCAACATGGATATGGTAGGTCATGGGAGCGGAAAGATTAATTTTCAAGGTGTTTACTATGGTCCAAAAATCTGGAAGCTTCTCAAGGAGAAACTCCCCAAAGAGATACTCGACTATGTTATGCCTGGCCGCGGAGGCCCTGGTGGCTCAGATCATACTCCATTTCTAGAAAAGGGAGTTCCTGGGTTCTTTATAATTACCAGGGGATCTATTAAATACCACCATAGCCGGGATGCTAGTGATTTGATAAAACCAGAGATGTTGAAGAAGACAGGAGATTTCGTTCATGCTGCTGTTAAAATTGTGGCATCTGAATCTGGAGATTTTTTACCTCCGCTTCGGCGAGAGACCTATTATTTGAAGTACCAAAACCTGATTAATTTCGAGCTTTCTCCGCTTAGACATGTAGTCGAACATCATAAGGACGCGAAAGATTCGCATGTCGATCTGCAGCTTTCGGTAATGACGGAGGAAGAAGGCCTTTCAGGTGACAGGCTGAGGGTAGATATCCTGAACAAATTCTTGTCCGCGTCAGGGGAGATAGATAAAGCGCAGGGTCTTTCTTATTATTCTTCTTCCGACGGACTCACCAGGGATATCCGCAGTGGGAGAACGACCATTATGACCGGACTCAACGGAATCAATGCATTTCGCGATGAACCGAGATGGGCTAAAGTCTTGGCGAAGCAAGGACTCTACTTCACCTTTATCGAGGATCCGTCATTTCTTTTCGCTGAACAAGGATTAAGCGAGGAAGGGAAAAAGATTATAAAAGCTATTAACGACAGTGGTCTTCTGCTCATCGTCAAAGGAGTGGATAGTTCGCAAGCCAAGCTTCTTTTAAAAGAGTCTAAAAGCCCTCTAGCCATTCTCGATGAGGACTTACCTGATAAGGAAATCATGGAACTCATCAAAGAAAAGGAGGCTGCATTTGGACTTATCTGGTCTAGTGAAGTAGATCCTGTTGCTTATTTTAATAAGCTGGATGAATTTAAGAAAGCCGTTGGCACTGAATATCTGATGATGGTTAACGAGCCGTACTTATGGGGAAAAGCTGGAAAGGACCCGATGCTCAAGATTATTACCGAGATTATCAAAGCCAAGTATGAAAGAACGGATAGATCCAACATTTTTTCTTCTACTTTTCTTCGAGTGTTAGAAAAGGCAAGAGGAGAAGAGACTTCCCAGGCTGTCCCTTATATGCCGTTTTAAGGGGACAGGCTACTTTTTTGGTTGGGATAATGTTCATTTAACCGTTGTCCGGGTTTGATTTATCAAACCCATACTTATAATAATGTTGAAAAAATGGGGCCAAAAAAATGGGGCCAGGCCCCATTTCCCATATTTGTAGGGGCTTGATTTTTTGTACGGGTTTGATTTATCAAACCCACCTTGTTTATATAAGAATTCTATTAATAATATAGGGAGATTATCCATCAGAGAGCTTATTGTTACGGGCATGTTTGCTGCCCTTTTCGTTGTCTATTTATTAGCGGAGCGTTTTATTCTTTCTCGAAGGAATCGAAGCATTCCCCTCAGAGTTTGTGTCACCGGTACAAGGGGAAAATCTAGCACCACAAGACTCATAGCCTCTTCTTTGAGAGAGGCAGGTTTCGCAGTGCTGGCCAGGACTACAGGCTCAAAGCCTGTCGTCATCTTTCCTGATGGGGATGAAAAGGAGATCAAACGCAGAGGTGGGCCCTCAATTCTGGAAGGAAAGAATATCTTGAAAAAGGGTGCAGAGCTTCAAGCTCAGGCTCTTGTTTTGGAATTGATGAGTATCCATCCTGAGCGCAGTTATTATGAATCAGTTCGGATGTTTAAGCCTCATATTCTGGCCATAACTAATGTTCGTCTTGACCATATAGCTCAAACGGGAACCTCAAAGGAGGATGTGGCTCGCAGTTTTGCCTCTAGCATCCCAGAGAATGGAACAATCTTTATCCTACAAGAGGATTTTTTTCCTGTATTCAAAGAGGTGGCGGAGAGAATGAGATCCACAATCATCCAGGTTCCTGGAGTTTCCAATACAGAATATATCCAATCAAAGATTAATCTCCCCTCCTTTGAGCAGGAAGAAAATATTAGGCTGTCTCTAGCTGTGGCTGAGTTCCTGGGAATTGATAAGAAAGTCGCTCTTCAAGGTATGATGAAAGCTCGGCCAGATTTTGGAAGTCTCAAGACCTGGACTGTGGATTTAGGTTCACCCCCTCGATGCTGGCATCTTGTCAGCTGCTTTGCTGCCAATGACCCGGAATCCACACGTCTTGTTTTATCAATGTTTCTTGAAAAAAAGTTTCTAAACGGCAAAGAAATCATTGGACTTCTCAACCTCAGAAGAGACAGGGGAGACAGAACTCTCCAGTGGCTGAAAGCTCTAAAAGAAGATGCTTTTCCTGAGGTTAGAAAGTTCTTTTTCGTCGGAGACCATGCTCGTGCCCTGAAGAGCAGGCTGAAAATGCCGGGGAAGGCAGAGCTAATTATCTCTAAGCCCCGAGACTCTCAGAAAATCATGGAAGAAATCGCTGGAAAAGTGAATGCAGAAGCTGTTTTGATCGGGATGGGTAATATGGGAGGTCTTGGGAAAAAGCTTGTTGAGTATTGGGAGGATACAGGAAAGCCCTATGACTTTTGAGACGCTTTTTATCGGACTTATCATTGCTGTCATCTACATAGAAATCATGGATATATATCCTGGCGGGATTATTGTTCCTGCTTATGTAGCTCTTTATCTTGACCAACCGCTAAGAGTTCTGGCCACGATCCTGATTGCCCTTTTGAGCCTTTATACTTATAAAATTTTATCCCGCTACCTCATCCTTTTTGGGAAGAGAAGATTCGTGATGCTTGTTCTTCTCGGAGGACTGTGGGCTCAGGTCTGGTTTCTTCTCTTGCCCCATTTTTTCGCCGACCCCTTAGGACTCAGAGCCATCGGCTGGATCATCCCAGGGCTTCTGGCCAACAACCTGGAGAAACAGAAAATTCTTCCGACCTTGGCTTCAATGTTTATCGTCGCTATCATCACCTATTTTATCGTAAGCCTTGTTGGGATTATTTTATAATGCCAAGTTTACTTTTCAGCCGAAAAAAAAATATTCCTAAAGAAGATGCTGGCAAAAATCAGGGAGCAATTCTCGTCCTTTTTGCTCTGAGTATTCTGTTTTTTGTGCTGACCGAGTATTTTCCTTCAAGGGAAGCGGGTAATGTTAAACAAAAGATGATAAGAGCTTCAGAGATTATGGCCAAAGCTGTGGATATAATAAGAGAATGCCGCGAGGAAAAAGGCCAAGTTCTTGATAAAAGCATCGACCTGAACCAGACAGGAATTATAGGTCTGGAGTTTTCTCCGATAACCACATCCATCGGGAGCCTTGAAGCTAAGAGAACTACCACCAATCCCAATTTTGCCGCTCTTATTGTTTTCCTTCTCAAAGAAGCGAAAATAAAGAGCGGGGATACTATCGCTGTGGGAGCTTCCAGCTCCTTTCCTGCCTTGATCGTGGCTGTCCTTTCAGCGGCAAAGGCCATGAGCCTGCAGCCCGTCGTGATCAATTCTTTAGGGGCTTCTCAGTGGGGTGCCAACAATCCCGATTTTAACTGGCTCGATATGCAAAACTGCCTCCTGAGCGCTGGGATATTTGACGCCAAACCGATTGGCCTTTCTCTTGGAGGCGTGGGAGACGAAGGCAAGGATATGAATCCTGAGGGCCGCTCTTTACTGATAGATGAGATTAGAGAAAGTGGAGTTTTTTTTCTTGACGAGCCTGACCTTAAAAGGAATGTGGAAGCTAGAATGCGCCTCTATCAAGAAAAAGCAGGGGAGAGCAAAATAAAAGTCTTCATCAATATCGGAGGGAGCTGGCCAAACATGGGAGAGGACCCAGAGATTTTAAAATTGAGACCTGGCCTGGTTAAAATTAGACAATTTCCCAAAGCCGAAAAAAGAGGGGTTCTTTTTGCCATGGCTGCCCTCAATATTCCTGTTATTCATCTCCTGTATATCAAGGGTCTTATCGATCGCTACGGGCTTTCGTGGGATCCTGTTCCCTTGCCCCAACCCAGAAAAGGAAAAATTTATCAGCTCGCCGGGAAAAGACAAGCCTCGTTTCTTTTTCTTGCAGCTGCATACTTTTTACTCGTTATAATAGTCATGGTTTTCCGCCATAAACTGGGCAGAAGATGAATGCTTTAAGGATGAATAAGCAAAGTCCTTTGTCTAATAAAAGACACTAAGTTAATTTCTCTTCTGTTTTTCTTACTAGCTGATCTATTTGGGAGGCATGTCTTTGAACTTTTCCGAAGCAGGTTCCCCGCCTATTCCCCAGTGCGTTTTTTGGATTTCATGTATGATTACTTCTACCGCATGCTCAGGGATGCCTAAGTTTACAAAGACTTTGGTAACATCTTGTATTATAGTTTTAGCTTTTTCTTGTCCAAAATCCTCCCAAACGTTTACATGAACAACTGGCATTTTTCGTTCCTCATTTTAAATTGACTATTCTCTCAGGAGAGATTAGCTATTTATTTTTGATTTTTGTCTTGCCGTAACCCACAGCATCCAGCCATTCCTTCGGGTAGCCGGCTCCTCTTCTTGCTTCAGGAACATTGACATAGCCGTCATTGTACTTGACGATTAGGTAGTCGGCCAGAGCCCACCAATCATCGACTACTCGCTGGGCCGTTTGGTTGGAATACTCGGTCAGGTACTCCCGGCATGCTGCTGGATTTTCTTTGTACAGGGCTTCTGCCCGGGCTTCTACAGAAGCTTGAAGGTTGAAGAATGAATTCTCGAAATCTGTGTAAGCTTTCTTGATGTCCTCGCTCATCTGCGAATATCTAAGGTTGGCCCAGTTTGAAACAAAGTCAAACGCCCACCAGGCAGATTTCTTATCGAACACGTCCCTTCTTCCGACCTGGTATGATTCAGGGACTTTGGTGATGCCGCCATAAAAGGGAACAAAGCAGCTTGTTTTCGGATCGTCCTCAGCGAACCAGGCAAGACCTCCTATCCAGTCAGGAAGCCAGTCTCTAACCTGGACGACAATACAATAAGAGCAGCGGAAGATGGAAATAGGTCGTTCCCAGCCCACATAACCTTCGGGAGGTCGAGTTTGCGTGGAAAACCGATTGGGATTATTGAAAGGTCCAGCAGCCAGGCCCTTACTCAGGTCATGTTCTGTCCCCTGGTAGAAGTCTCTATGGAGAGCCATCAGCATCTGTTTTGTGACTTTTTTCTCGGGCTTTATAGAGAAAGGATATCTCACAGCCCAGGGATCAAGCTTCAATCCTGGAGCAAGTGTGCTGAAAACTCGCCATTCCCTTCTCCTGCAGCCGATGGAATTGCTGGGGGCATAAACTTCGTAGAATCTAAAAGGCTTGTCCGACTTCGGATCATACCATCCCATTTCTTCCCCCAAGGTGAAGATATTCTCAGAAGCCATGTAATTATCCGTATCCTCGATGTTGATCTCTCCTATACGGCTGCGGTTGGCACTCACTGAGACTTCACCCTCCGGAATCCTTACGGCTGCCCAGACAGCTCCTATTTCTAAAGGCCCAGCTCCCATAATCTCAAACAGCCAAGCCTCTTTTGTATCGATAAAAGTAAGACACTCGCCGTAGTCACCGTAGCCATGCTCCTTAACGAGCTCTCCTATCATTTTTATCGCTTCCCGCGCTGTTGATGTTCGTTCGAGCACGATTCTTTGCAGAGCCATGATGTCGAGTTTTCCCTCCGGATTATACAGCTCTCTTCGCCCCCCAAAAGTTGTCTCCCCGATACCAAGCTGCTTTTCGTTCAAGAATGGATAGGCAACATCAAAACGGCTGTAAGTTTGCTTGATTTCAGGGATTTCGCCGACTATGACAGCCTGTCTCCTCTCAGCTCCGCGTCCTCCTCCCTTATAGATAGGGCGCATTTCTCCCTGCTTTGAAGTTTTCCCAGGGACGACGTTGAGGCGGAACTCCCAGCCGCCATCGCAGGAATGTGTTGTCATGACTGAGCCATCCGCAGAGGCTTTTTTAGTGACAAGTATAGAAGTACAGTTATCGAATTCAAGCCAAGAATCAGCCTCTTGTTCTTGAGTGCTCTTTTTTCCAGAATGGACAAGCATCAAAACAAGGCAAAAAGCAAGGATGAAAACAATAAGCAATATTCCTTTGTGTCTCACTTTTTATCTCCTTTTTATTTTTTATGTTGATCCTTTATTATCCATGATGCAGGCAAATAATAAAAGGGGCCAGGCCCCATTTTCTATTGTTCTTTCCAAAGGTTGAGAATGTCCTCTTGTTTACAAAAATGGGGCCTGGCCCCATTTTTTAATGGCCCCATTTTTTAATGTTTTCTTTTTTTGGCTATAATTATTCATAGTAAATTCTCTTCGGGTCAGCCTTGGCTGGGTCGTGAAGGAAATCTCCTATGCCTTTTTCGATGACCTCGGCATAACTAGGTATCCCTTTTACCAAAACAGATTTTTCGGGGTTCTCTTCAGACCATATTTCTAATATTTGAAGTATGGTTGAACAGTGCCGACCAACCCTTACCTCAACAGGCCATCCATTCTCGTCCATTTTCTCGAAGAGAAGCCCGTGTTTTCCGGCCTTGACTACAAACTCGTCTTTTCCTTCAAGAAGAAGCTCTCTACCTGTCCGTCCTCGCGTCGCATCAAGGAAAGGCTCAGGAGCTTCCAGGAGAAGAGAGATCGCTTGGGTGTGGTCGCCGATCTCGCGGTGAGATAAGCCATGCAAGGCTGGCGGAGAATACTCCATCCCGATACTGAATCCTTCTGTGCCCGATATCACCATAGAAGCCATAGCAGCCAGGTCCTGCCCTTTCTCATGAGCAACTATGGTGCTTATAACCGGATACTGTAGCTCTGCCTCATGGAGGTCGATTACGATATCCACTTCCTCTTTTATGATGAGTTGAATAAGGGCATAGCAGGTTTTTTCTGTAAGAGTGCCGTTGGCCCGGCCAGGGAATGCTCTGTTTAGATTTCGGATATCGACGTAAGCCAGTTCCTGTCGGCTTGGATAATGAATATAGACTTCAGGATCGGGCCATTGGTCAAGAGGATTTGACCAGCGGTCTCCCATGCGGAATTTTTGCCCTCCCCACTCGGTTGGGATTGTAAAATCTGGGGGATAGCCTCCGCCCAAACGCGTCACTGTAGTTGCGCTTCTATTAGCCGAGTTGATCACTAAAAGCCTCCCCTGATCAGCGACCGCATTCTCGGCGAGAATCCAGGTCGCAAGGCGGCTGCCGGGCTCTTCTGGATGGGTTCCTCCAAGGATGAGAATTGTGCCTCCAGGCTTGGCTCCTTCTAAAACATAGATATTGGAATCGTTTATGGTTCCTTTGATGTCAGGGAAATAATCGCTCAAATTTTTTACCTGAGTCACCCCCGGGCTCAGGACAACAGGCTCTTTGAGGTGCCGGCTCTCATAAAAGCTCATACCAGCAAAAACCATGAGAACCAGGCCCAAAACAATCACTATAAATTTTCGTGGATAGAGCCAATTTATTGCCATAATTTTCCTCTATTTAAGCCTGAATAACCTTAAAAGAAAGGGTATCAGAATTATTATGTAAAGAATCTCCTCCTGCCATTTTTTCCTTTTGAGGAGGTTCCAGACGATAAGAAAGGCGATATAGGCTGTTAGTAGATAATAAAGGATAGTGATAATCATATGGAAATATCCTCCTTAAAAATCGCCAGTCGCGGAGATTTTTTTGACTCGAAATTCTTAATCATTTTTTCACCAGCCAAGATTTGTATTCTAATAGCCACAGGGGTTTGATTTATCAAACCCGCCTTCAATGAGCTAAAATCCGCATTTTTATAAAAAGGTAAATTCTTATAATAAAGTAAAGAAAGCTAATTCCTTGCTAAAGATAACCATCAGCGTCCCTATAACCATTATGATAGCAGCCGGAATGATGCAGTATTTCAAGAGTTCGGTGTATGGTTCCTTCATTCCTACGGTGTCTGCAGTCAGGCGTCCTATGATTGCTGTCGGAGGGAGGGCATCGCCCAGAGGCCAGATGACACTCATCCCTGCCAGAGCAATGATAGGATTGAGTCCGATTGTGTTGAAAAATAAAACAAGAGGAACGCCAAGAACCGGGGCAGCTCCCCACATCAGCACAGCCTCTGAAGCAGGGAGAACAAGGCAGAGAGTGATGAATACAGCAGTCAGCGGCAGGGTAACTATGGTAATGGCTATAAGCCCCCGGACTCCGGTGAGAGTCATTATCTGGACCAGGATTCCGACACAGGTTAAAGTCCCGATCAAAGGAAGTAGTTGATGAACAGTGTCTCTTGAGATCTTGAGAAAATTTATTTTCACAGGGGAAAGCAGCAGGCTGATAAAAGCAGCCGCCATAAACATCATCGGCAACCCCACTACAGGAAGGGAGTAAGGCCAGATTCTCCCTGCAAGCACCAGAAAGAGAAAAATAAGAAAGGGGAGAGAGACTCGAATCCAGTTCATCTTTTGGGGCGCTTCAGGGAGTTCTTTAAGTGCTTTTTCCAGGTTAACTGGCTTTCCCCTCCAACCCAGGATAAAGATTGTAATCAGAGAAAGAAGCAGGCAAGGGAGAAGTAAAGGCAGGAAGAAGCCTACATAGGGCATGTTGACTCCTGCTGCGGTGAGCATCGCCCATAAACTTACTGGAGGCGCAGCCGCACTCAAGCCGGCCAGGATAAAAATAATAGCAGCTGTTTTCGGTTTAGAGATTCCCATGTAGCTCAAAACTACGGCTATCATGCCTCCGGTTATCAACACTGTTACGCTGCCCGCACCTGTTAAAGCGCCAGGGAGCAGCAAAAGAAGAGTGATCAGGACGAATAGAATAGATTTTCTGCGAAAAAACTTCCTGAGGATTCCTCTTATGACGAAAGCTACACCTCCAGATTCTTTTAAGATATTCATGAAGAGAGTGGCTGTGATGAAGATGAGAGTGATGTCCAGGTAGGTAAAGGCTCCTTCAGCGATGTGCCTGGCTGGGATTCCAACTCCGCCAGCAAGTCCTCCGGCCAGAGCGGCAGCAAACATCGAGAGTTCTGTTGATACTTTGAAAACCTTGGCGATGATATAAGTCACCACCATGACAGCCAGGATTATTTGGGTAGAAGTAAAAATGCTCACGTTAAATTAGGCGATCCTGGAACTATAAAAATGGAACCAAGAATTGGGGCCTGGCCCCGTTTTTAGGTCCCGTTTTTAGGCCCCGTTTTTCCAAGCTCCATTTTTCAAACACTCATTTCCAACGATGATTTAAATCCTATAGCTTTCGGACGAGCTCTAGTTCTTGAAGAGTTTCTTGAATTCAGAAAGAAGGTCTAAAGTCTTTTCAGCCTCGATCATGGGAATGTTTTTTTCATTGGCGATTGTGGTAAAGCGGCCGTCTGCATTTCCTTCCTTGATTATAACCAGAAGGTCAGATTTAGGAGCGACAGCATCAATGCTCAGCTCATCTGTGTTGTCGCCCACAGCAGCACCTTGGGCTCTTCTTTTCATGCCCTCGATGTGGGCCCCGATGATGGTGATACCCTGACGGCGTGCTTCCTCGATCAATTTAGAAGTCCTGGACAACTCATCATCGATGGATATTCCAGCTGCTCCCATTCCCTTAAGGCTTGCTCCCATGACGATGATGATGGATTTGAAAGGTGTGCCTGCTTCCTTCATCGCTTTGAGATCTTCGGCAATAGCCAATTCAATAACCTCATATGCTTTGGGCTCAGCCTCGAGCTTTAACTTCATAAATATTACTTTAAGCATAATTGGACCAGGACTTTGGCCGCAGGAAGTGATAAGCACGGGAAGTTTAGTCTCGGGTATTTCAGGCTGGCTTTCTGAAATTGAATGTACGGTGAAAATAAAAAAGCTGAAAGCCAGGAATAGAATGAATAGCTTATGAATTCTTTTCATAACTTGCCCCTTATTAAGAGTATAGCTGATTTCATCGGGCTCTATTTTAGTCAAGTCCTCAGACGCCGTCAACTTTTTCCCGATTTTCCCATCAACCTAACCCCTTGTCATCTTATGTGGCGGCTTGATTTATGTAGGGGTTTGATTCATCAAACCCACCTTTTTTCAAAATAAGAGAGTCAGGTTTATAATGCCTAGGTTTTGATCTTATGTAAGGGCTTGATTTATCAAGCTCACCGCTTTTTCCAAATGTAGGGGTTTGATTCATCAAACCTATCTATTCGCTGATCTGCCTATGCTACAGGAATTCCCTTAATGCCCTGCAGTTCTCGACTGCATAAGCATGATAGTCATTGTTGAAATAAACAAAACTTTCCATGACCTTTGTCTTTCTTATGGTTTCAGCCCATTTTTTTAATTCTTTTTCTGAATAGCTGTATTTGTATCCGCCAGTAAGACCATGAAAGCGGAAATAAGCGCTCTCTGCTGTTTCGACAACATCCTTCGGCACTTTTGCCGAGGAGACAGTGCAGAATATGACATTATAAGATTTTAGGAGCTTGTAGACTTCATCTTCGTACCAGCTTTCATGACGAAACTCGATAACGTTTTTGTATTTTGGGGAAAGCGTGGAAAGGAATTCTTCGAGTAGAACTAAGTCCATAGTAAGAAAAGGTGGGAGCTGAAAAAGTATGCATCCTAGTTTATGGCCGAGGGAATCTGCCAGAACGTAAAAATACCTTACTTCGTTTTTGACTCCCTTTATTCTTTTCCGGTGCGTAATCTGACGGTTAGCTTTAAGAGTAAATTTAAAATCTTCAGGAACTTTATCCAGCCAGCCTTTTAGAGTCTCTGGCTTTGGATAACGGTAGAAGGTCATGTTTATCTCTACCGTGCTGAAATGTTGGGAATAAAAAGGAAGCCATTCTTTTTGAGAAATCTCTTCAGGATAGAACCTTCCTCTCCAATCATTATAACTCCAGCCAGAAGTCCCTAGATGATAAATCATCTGTCCCTGATCAGCCTAGCAAAAATATGCTTTCGCCTAAGCATCCTTATCTGCTTTAATCTGTTGCTGCTCCTTGGGGCCGGATACAGGAATGCCGTAAGGGCCATCGGGTAGGAAAGCGATTTGAGGCTCTCTGCCCAAGCGCAGCCTGAGCTTCTCTACTGCCCAGGCAACGGACGTTTCCACAAGCTCCTTGAGGATTTGCGCATTCGGGGCTAATGTTCTGGCATCTGTTCCCGGAATCCAGGAAAAAGATTCTTCAGGAATTTCAAGAGAGCAATAGATGATGTCTTCAGGGGAAATTTTTTTGAAAAGCCGAGCCCACATCTGGGCCTCCCATTGCTCGGGAACGAAAATCCAGGATGGTTCAAGGATCATCTTCATGAATTTTTCTTCACCCAATTCTCCAAGAAGCCTGATCATTTTTTTGTAGTTGACTCCTCCTATTGGATCAGGATCTGTATGTTGCGCAGCTAGAACACAGATCCCATTCTTCTTTATCAGCGGAATGCATGTCAGGGCTCCTTTGGCTGCCTGGTAGTGATTAACTCCTACAAAGCCTGTATGACTAAGCACAAGATCATATTCTTTCTTGATAGGAATTTCAGCCCAGGTTCGAAGCGTCTTAACGGCTTCTAAATGAGCGGATTCCATATGGCCCGCAAAGATTCCTGTTAGTTTGTAGTTTGAGTCGAGAGTGGCGTTGACTATCATGTCACAACCGGCCATTCTAGCCACTCTAAGCGCTTCTTCATGAACAGGATTTCCTTCGAGGATTAAGTCCGCTGCTTTAGGGGAGGCGAGAACAGGCCCGCTGTGAAGGACATAGGTCGATGATTCTGAAATAAGGCCAGGGCAGATGGATTTTCTTCCTCCTGAAACTCCGGCCATGAAGTGGCTTTCGACAAGACCGGTGAGAATTTTCAAATCGCTTTCTACATAGTAGCGATTAAGAAGGATTTCACCGCCGAGTTCTGTCTTTCCTACAGAGACCATATTACTGGACTTCCTGCTATCATGATTTATCATTTGAAGGCCAAGGGTGAAAATTCGGGAGTCAAGCATCTCCCTGAGCTCTTTCTCGTTCATCGGCCTGTGGGTTCCCGTTGCCACAAGAAGTAGAATCCGGGAAGGCGGAATTCCGGATTTTATCATTTCGTCAATGAGAGGAAAAAGGATTCCTGATTCCCCCTTATACGGAACCGGACGAGTGTTATCTGAAATAACCACAACCGCTTTTGCTTTAGGTTTAGATTTAAGTTTTTGACTCACCAATGTTCTGAGGGGCGGGCTGTCAATAGGGTTTGCGAGAGCGTCGCGGATTTTTTTCTCAGAGTTAGAAAGCGGCACAGCTTTTCCCATTGGGTAGACTTCAGTCTGGTCTGGAACACTTACCGGAAAAATACTATGACCCAAATTCAGGATGACTTCTTTCATTTTTGTTCGCTTAGTCTTCACTGCTTATTCCACGTTACTTTTTTGCTCTGTGTCTTGTCTTTTTCGTTTTTCCCTCCCGTCTTCGTTTAAAGGTTTCTTATAAGACTGAAATCTCCATTCAGCGCAGCTTCCAGGATGGGCTTCATGTATTTGTCAACCATGTCTGCAGTCAAGGGAACAGGCATGTTTTTGAGTTTTGTCTCAAGTTTTGGATTTTTGGCTCCTTGGAGAGCTCTATCTATGTGAGCCCTGCTCATCCCGCCAATTTCGCCAAGGGTAGTCGGATAGCCAACGCGCTTGCTCAAGGCAATTAGGGCTTTGGCCACTGCCAGGCCTAATTCTCGTCCCTCAAATGATGATGAAGATTTATCGGTCAAATGGTATTTTGAAAACAGATGAGCAAGCTTTTTGAGCTGTTTCTGGATGGAAGGAGCAAAGAAGACTGTATAATATGGATTAAGCATAGCGCAGGCTCGACCGTGACTGAGAATATCCACCAGAGAAAAACTTGTGAGGTGAGCGCCGTTTGTTCCTCCCACCATGATGGCGTAACCGCCGAGGTCCGTTCCTAAGCCAAGGGCTTCCCTGGCTTCCATGTCGAAAGGATCAGCCGCTGCCTTTTCTATAAAAGACACGATAAGCTCAATCCCTGTCAGCGTAATTTCCTGGGCTTTCTCGCCTGATTCAGGGCTTGCACCGTAGTAGACTTCGAGGCAATGGGCCAGACCATCAAAGGCGCCATCCAAGGTGAACGAGGTTGACATGGATTTTGTAAGACCATAATCAAAAAGAGCTTTCGGAGGGATAACAGCTTCATCGACGATAATCTTTTTCTGGCTTGTCCTAAGATCAGTTATGTTGGAGTATTTTGTCAGGTGGGCTGAAGAGCCTGAGGCCGTCTGGACAGCAACACAAGGAAGAAGCTTCTTTCCCTCGCTGAGTAGTTTTTCGGTTACTTTCCCAATGCCGAAGTAATCTTCGGTATCGCCACCTAATAATGCCAGGACGATAGCTGCTTTTGAAGCATCGATTCCAGAGCCACCCGAGGCGACTAGCACAAAGTCAGGTTTCTCTCTTAGGATTTCCTGTTTTATCCTCGAAACATCTTCTTTCGGAGAGTTTGGCTGAGCAGATAGAAAGGGCCCCGCGATTTCCAATCCAGATGCGACCAGGGCTTCGATAATATTCTGGTAGCTCTTAGGATCGCGCTTTTGAAGGCTTGTGACTAGTAGCACTTTTTGCCCCATAGGTGCTGAGAGCTGGCCAACTCTGTGCAGGCAGTCGATTCCGTAGATATAGTTTTTTCCCTTGAATTCATCAATGAGCGCTCGCGCTTTTTCTTTCAGGTCATTCATCTTTTTTCCTTTTAACTCCAGATTCATTAATATATCATATTTATAACACACAGTTATAAATTTTGACGAAAATAGCGATTTTTATTACTCACAGTTATAAAAAAAGAGCAAATGAACATAGATCTCGGCCTTGTCGGAACCATAACCTCTGATGAGATCACCTTTGATTCTGGCCAGACGATCAGAGGCTTGGGAGGAGTTCTTTATCAAGCCGCTGTCCTGTGTGGCTTGGGAAAACAAGTGCATCTCTACACTAATCTTGGAGAAGAATTAATCCAAGATGTAAAAAAGACGGTTGAAAAATGGCCTGCTCTTCGACGAGAAGGAATATGCCAGGTTCCTGGTGCAGGAAACCAGGTTCACCTTCATTATCCAGAAAAAGGGGAGAGAGTTGAGACATTAAGAGCTGTGGTTCCGCACTTAAGTCCGCGCCAGGTTATAGAAGACATGCATAAGCTGGGAATGCTCATTCTAATCATAAATTCGGGTTTTGATATCAAGCTTTCTGATTGGAGAAAAATAGTCGCATCCGCAAAAATCCCTTTATGGCTAGATATTCATTCTCTTCCCCTCTCCAAAGAGCTCAATGTTCCCCGCGAGTACCTTCCTTTGACAGAGGGGAAAGAATGGATAGAAGGAGTAAGCTTCATCCAGGTAAACGAGAAAGAGCTGTTTTCCATGCTTGGTGATCCAGATAAACGATATTCTGAAGGAGATGTGTTAGCTTTTGGCAAGGAAGCTTTTAATCTGGGCGCAAAGGCGGTTTTTGTAACTTTGGGAAAAGACGGTGTTTTGGTGATGACACCAGAAGAGTTTAAAAGAATCCGATCACCTGAGGTCAAGAGCATAGTTGATACTACAGGATGCGGCGATGTTTTTTGTGGAGGTGCGGTCGCGAAGCTAGCTGAGGGCCAAGATCCGTTCACCGCAGCATCCTGCGGACTTGAATTAGCCACAGAGGCAGTCAGCGTTAAAGGCATTGAAGAAACATACTTGCTGGCTCGTCGCCACAGAGAGAAGGCGTAACAGATCAGGATAAAACAGGAATAAGCTTCATGGAGCATTTTTTATGACAGGAAAAAGGGGACAGGCTACTTTTTTTTATTTAAGTGGCAAATCTGCATTTTCTGTCTTCCTTTTTTGCTCTTTCCCTCCTTTTTTCCTCAAAAGTAGCCTGTCCCCTTTTTTTGTGTTTTTTTGTGCTTTTTATGATTTGCTTCAGACCGATGCATTAGGTGACGCTTTATTATTTTAAAGGAGATTTAAAATGGAAAAGATGAAACACTGGTCACCGCCTGATAATTGGCTGAAAATAACCACCATAGATGCGCATACAGAAGGCGAACCACTGCGGATTATTACCGGAGGTTTTCCTGATGTACCAGGGGATACTATCCTGGCCCGCCGTGCTTATCTAAGGGAAAATATGGATCACCTTCGAAAAGCCCTAATGTGGGAGCCAAGGGGGCACGCTGACATGTACGGCTGCATCCTAACCCCTCCCGTAACTCCGCTGGCTGACCTCGGTGTCTTATTTATGCACAACGAAGGTTTTAGTACTATGTGTGGCCACGGCATCATTGCCCTGGCAACAGTTGCTCTGGAGACTGGCATTCTACCCATGAGTGAGCCTGAAACCAGCATCAAAATTGATACTCCTGCCGGGCTCGTTACTGCCCATGCAAAGGTAGCAGATGATAGGGTTCAACGCGTCTCTTTTCAAAACGTTCCCTCCTTTGTCTTTGCCCTGGATAAGGTTGTTCAAGTGCCGGGATTGGACGAAGTTAGATATGATATTGCTTTTGGCGGAGCGTTTTACGCTTACGTGAAGGCTGAGGATGTTGGTTTGGCCTGCAAGCCAGAGGAATTCCGCAGCCTTATTGAAAAGGGTAAGGCTATCAAGCAAGCAGTGGTGGAGAGCTCGCCCGTCGTTCACCCTTTTGAAGAGGATCTTAACTTTCTCTATGGAACCATCTTCATCGCTCCTCCCCAAGCTCAGGATGCGCACAGCCGCAATGTATGCGTTTTTGCCGAGGGAGAGGTAGATCGATCACCTACTGGCACTGGTGTCAGCGGCCGTCTTGCCTTGCTTCATGAACGTGGCGAGGTTGAACTAAACCAGCCCATAGTCATCGAGAGTATCATCGGGACTCGTTTTACAGGACAGATCATCGAAATCACTAACTTTGGGCCTTACTCTGCAGTCATCACAGAGGTGGAGGGCTCAGCTTGCGTAACCGGGCGCCACGAATTTTTGATTGATCCTGGAGACCCGCTGCGGGAAGGATTTATCCTCCGCTAAAAAAAATGAACATATTCTGTAGGAGCTTGATTTATCAAGGCCACATTTTTAAGTATAAAAATTGTTAAAAATAAGTGCAGTCCCCAGTTCTTAACGCAGTCCGCTTCTCTCTAATCCAAAGGTCAAAAGCGTCATATTAGGTTTTCAACTTTTTGGCCTCATAAAATCTTTTGAGATAGTGATTTTTGTGCTAAAATAAAATAGAGTAGATGAAAAGTTCTTTTAAAAGCTCGTATTTTTCAGATTTTCTCCAGCCATCTCAAATCATTTTCAACCTTAAAGCCAAGGATGGTATTCGTGCTATTGAAGAACTCCTGGATGTTTTGGTCAAGCAAAAACTTATTAAGAATAAAAAGGTTGTTTTGACCAGGATTATTGATAGAGAAAGGTTGGAATCCACCGCACTCGGCCATAATGTTGCTCTTCCCCACGCCCGTGTTGACACTAATGGGGAAATAGCTGTTGCTGTAGGAAAATCCAAAGAGGGGATTAACTTTAATGCTGTTGATGACAAAAAAGTCCACATCATCATACTAATTATCTGGAATCCTTCTCTGCCTGGACTTTTTAATCATCTGTTTGCTGGTTTAGCCAAGTTCCTAAGGAAACCTGGATTCAGACAAAGACTCTTTGGAGCCAAAAATAAAATGGAGCTGTTTGGAGCTCTCTCTGAAGTAGCGTTAAGCCTTCCACAAGAGGACACGATTATCAGCCGAGGAAGTCTCCTAATGAAGCTTCAAGAAATCGAGATAAAAAAGAAAAAAGCGAAGAAAGAGCAAATGAAAAAGCTCAAAGGGCAAGCTGATTTGATACGGGAAGAACTCGATGAAGCCCTTGTGGACAGGTTTGACAGGCTAATGGAAAGATACGGATTTGCCGTGGCTGAGGTGGATCTAGGTGTTTGTCAGGGTTGCAATATCAATGTGGCTACGGGACTGAGCTCAGCCATAGAGGGGAGCAACGATATTTATGTCTGTGAAAACTGCGGAAAATTCATGGTTGCTTCCAAGAATAAAAAGAAATAATCATCTTATAATTTCCTTGGCAAGATTCGTCGGCTTCAAAAGTCTGTAAATAGGATAAGTCTGTGGCTCTCGGCGCCACTGGGAGACAAGATAACGGTCGAAGAAATTCCAAACCAGTAGTCCATCATCGCTTTCGGGCTCAAGAAGATAAGCAGCTACGTTAGCAAGAGGCTGGGCTGTCGCTACGAAAATACTCCCTTCGGGAAACTCTTTTTGTTCCATGAAGTATTCGCCTTTCACTGAATTCAAGTAGTGCCCCTGAAATAGCCTTGAGGCTCCCTTGATTTCCTTTATTCTGAAAGATTCCACTTCTAGGGTCACAGATTCTATCAACTTCTCCACAGATAGCCCATGCTGGAGAAGCTTTTCTGTGATTTCTGGACTGGCAGCTGGGATAAGATAGCCATAAGGGAAGGGGACAGATCTTTTTGGCACATAGTCAGAGAAATGGGGAACCTCATAGATTTTTTTCTTGTCTTTTTTCTTTACCAGCGGCCAGCCGCTCTCTCTTGGTATGACTTCCATTTCCCAGCCTCGAATTGTGATTTTATCTTTAAGAGGTTTCAATTCGTATTCAACAGCGAACATATCGTCTTCGGAAGGTCTCATTCCTCTCTGGATTGTTTTTCGGTCTGCACTGCGGATGAGCTGAGCGATCTCATCCTTATTATCCGAGCAGTATTCCAGGATCGAAAGGAGAAAATAATAGCAACCCATCACCCTCGTTTTATAGTTAGCATAAGCATAATTTTCATTAAGGATGGCTAATCGATTCCTCAAGCCGACGTAATTGGTCAGGTAACGGGGCTGAGGACCAGAAGGCCGCCATCCTTTTTCTGGATTATTGAAGTCCATAAAGTTTCCGTAGGGAATGGAGAGTACTTTGTATTTCTCTCTCAGGTTCTTGCTTATCGAGGGCATCATTTTTTCCCTCATGTTTTTGATAAGCGATGTGTCGCCGTTAGGGTTGAGCCCCCAGACATAGGTCACAGGCTCCTCATGGTAGGAGCCGTTGGTGGTATGACAATCCACAAGCAGGGCTGGATCCCAGCGCATAAAAACGTTGCGAATCAGGCCTTGGACCTCGGGGCTCTCTAGTTTTATTCCGTCCCGGTTCAGATCGAGATTTTGACCGTTGTAGCGAACACCAACCCCCTTTTCCGGTCCCACCTGGTTGCGCCTGTTGGTCGGGCTAATCTTTTCATTGCCATCAGCGTTAAAGATAGGGACAATCAGAATCACCAGTCTATCCAGAAAGGGAGGTTTTTCTTTTAGGACGATGTCTCTGGCCAGCATAAGAGAAGCCTCTTTTCCCTCAACCTCGCCAGCATGGATATTGGCCTGAATGTAGACCACTATTCTCTCGTCACCGGATAGAGCCAGCGGCGCGGAAGGGACAGGGTTTCCGATTACAAGCAGGGGAACTTTTCTTCCTTCCGGGCTTACGCAAAGAGTTTCCACTCTTAGGAGCGAACTAATACGCTGAAGCGCTTTTATGAAATCTGTAACATCAGCATATCTTGAAGTTGCAGTGAAATTGCTGGTTTCTGCCACGGTTAAAGGATCTTGCTTTGTTGAAGAGAAGGCCGAGCGGGAAGCGATAGAAAAAATGAGTAGAGAAATGAGGGAGAAATAGATGAAAAAGATTTTTCTTCCAAATCTCAGAGAATTTGCATATTTCTTGGCTTTTTTATATTTCATGGCATTTTTCCTTTGGTGGAATTAAGCAACTTATCCCGGTTATTGTAGGGGCTTGATTCATCAAACCCGCCGTATTTTCGTTCTGTAGGGGCTTTATTTATCAAAATTGATGTTTTTTATTTTGTAGGGGCTTGATTCATCAAGCCCACATTATAGAGTGTAAGAGTTTATAAAAATTTAATTTTCCAGTCAACGAAATGTGCATCTTGCGTAGAAAACGGGTTGGGTTCTGGGCGGAAAAAGGATTGGTTGCCTTTTTTTCACCAAAGAAAAGTATTATACTCAAAGTGAAACACTAAGCTGTCTTTTAAAAAATGGTCACTTTTAGTGTAAGCAAAGAAAAAGAAGATGCTCTTCGCAAGAGGATGGAGAGTCTGGGAATCTTCGAAAAAGATATTGAGGAAAAGTTTATCCGCTCCAGCGGAAAAGGGGGACAGAAGGTCAATAAGACGTCAACTAGAGTCTATTTGAAGCACATCCCCACTAAAATAGAAGTAAAATGTCAGAGGGAGCGCTCTCAAGCAATAAACCGATTCATAGCCAGAAGAATCCTCTCAGATAAAATCGAAAGAATGATTCGAGGAAAAGAGAGCGAAGAGAGGCAAAGGATCGAAAAAATCCGCCGCCAGAAAAGAAAGCGTTCAAAAAGAGCCAAGCTTAAGATGTTAGAGGAAAAGAAGAAGCATTCTCAGAAGAAAGAAGCACGACGATTCCGTCCTCAGTTGGATGATTTAGAAAAATAATAAGAGAAATTAAAAAGAATCTGCCATCGTAGACATTAGAATTTGGTTTTTCTGCATACGATCGCTGATTCTCAAATGTTCCAGATGGATTGGTAAAATCACTGCCTGAGCTAATGCAGATATTTCTGGGGAATCCGGTTATCTTCTGTTTCGTCCTGCCACAATATGCTGCCTATCCACCATCGCTGGCCGTCATGAAATAGCTGAATACTGTTTATGCCCCGTACCATCGAGTCGGGATTTTTCGTATTGATGCCTTTTATGTATGTGGTGAAAACCTGGGCAATGCTCCCGAAGGCGTGAGTTTTCCTGGAAATCTCTCCTTCATAGAAGCTTCTCATGGCTCCTGTATTTATTCGCTCGTTGAAGGAAGAAAGAAAGCTGTCCATGTCCATTTTATTAACTGCATCCGCAGTGATGCGAATAAACGGAGCTTTTGGATTGAATAAAGAGCGTAGCCGCTCCAGGTTTGGTTTCTCGCCTTCTCTAAAAGTTATGGAGGCATAAAGCGCTTTCACAATGGCATCAATCGAGGAAAAATCAGCTTGATCGACTTGAGGACTGGACTCCTCCTTCATAGCAGCATTTTTTGATGAGTTTATTAATTCAGTTTGCAGGTCATTAATCGTTCTCGCTCTACAGGAAAAAAGAAGAACAAAGATAACAAGAAACGAGAATATTGATTTTTCCCAGTTTGAATTTAATTTCTTTTTTTGGATGGTGCATAAATCATAAGGCATTGAATTCTCCTTTCTTATATTTGCTGTTTCTATGAATATTCCAAAGCAAAAATAAGCCTGAGGTGATTAATGACTCTATTTTTTACAGAGTATACTTTAATAATGATTAAGCCAAAACAAGGACTTATTCATAGCTTAGGGCTTCAATAGGATCTAGTGCGGAGGCAGTATAGGCCGGGTAAATCCCAAAGATTAATCCTACGGAGACGGCAATTCCAAAAGAGATAACGACAGATAACAAGGAAATTATGGTTCTCCAATGCGCATACAGACTTACTGCCTTAGAAATGCCAAAGCCTGCTCCAATGCCGATCAATCCTCCTACGAGACTGATGAATACAGCCTCTACAACAAACTGGCTCAGAATGTCTATTTGCCTGGCTCCTATAGCACGCCTTATACCGATCTCTCTTGTTCTTTCCAGCACCGAAGCCAGCATGATATTCATGATCCCAATACCACCCACGAGCAAAGAAATGCCAGCGATAAAGCCCATGGCGATGTTGAAAATACGCTGGGTTTCATGAGCTTGGTGCAGGAGTTCCTCAGGGACAGTGATTTTATAATCTTTTGTATCGCGGTGAAGACGAAGCAGAAGGCGGTCAATATAAACTGCAGCATCTCTGATGTATCCTGGATCTTCCATTGTCACAGCGATTTCGCTGAGTTGTGGATCATATTCGCCACGCTCAAATTTCTTCAAGGCTGTATTGATAGGAATATAGATATCGTTGGCGATGCTCTCTATCTCAATCCCTTCAATCTCTCCCTTAGCTTTTCCTTTCTTAAGAGTTGTTCCGATAACTTCGAACCACTGGTTGTTAATCTTTATCCTTTGACCAAGGGGATTTTTGAAAGAAAAAAGGTCTCGTTTCACTTGATGGCCGATCACACAGACGTTTGCATGCTGGATATTATCAAATTCGTCAAAAAAACGCCCTCTATCAACAAACAAATTAAGAGTCAGAGGATACCTGGAATCAGTCCCTATAACCCTGGCCTCACTCTTCCCGTCAATAGAGCGTATAAAATTGGCTTTTATCAACTTTTGAGGAGAGAGATGTTTTATGTAGGGAACAGCCTCTTCCAAGGCCCGAAAATCTTTTAAAGAAAGCCCGGGTGATTTTTCTCTGATAGTTTTCAGCTTGTCTTCTTCATATTCGAGATTCTGGATGATGATATTCTTGGCACCCATGAGATTTATAATTTCGAGAGCTTCTTTCTTGGCGCCTTCTCCTATAGAAAACATAGATATTACTGCTCCTACTCCGAAGATAATCCCTAGCATGGTTAAAAAAGTGCGGAGCTTGTGGGCCTTCAGTCCTGAAAATCCGGTATTTATTACTTCAGAAAAATTCATGATGGCTTCTAGGGAGAAGAGCCTTTCTTTGAATGGGAGGATTCTTCGGCTTCAGGTCCTGCAAAAGGATCTCTCAAAGCAATCTTATCTCCAGGAGAAAGTCCTTTAGTGACAACAATATGAGTGTTATTTCTTTTCCCAAGGACAACTTCTCTCCTTTTAGGATTTCTACTTCCCATTACGTAAGCAATCGTCTTACCCTCCTTTTCAAAAACAGACTCGATAGGAATAGATAAAACGTCAGGAATCCTTTCAGTAATAATGTCCACCATACAGGTCATGCCTGGCCTCATCCGAGGATCTAGCTCATTCAAGGAAATAACAGTTTCAAATGTTTTTACTTTGGCATCCCAATCTTTTTTAGTACCAATAGAAGCGGCTCTTTCCACTTTTCCATTAAATATTTTGTCTGGAAAAGAATCTATTCTAATTATGGCTTCCTGCTCAGGTTTGACTTTGCCCACATCCACTTCATTCAGATAGACCTTAACCTCCATGGCCGAAAGGTCTGGAATCTCAAGAATTTGGACGCCGGGCCAGACAGTATCTCCCTCCTGAACTTTGCTCATCCCCGCGGACCCTTTCCATATCTCCTTTAAAACCACCAAGCCATCTTTGGGAGCTGCACGAGTCATTTCTTCCAGGCTTCTCTTTGCAATTTTATAGTCTGCCTCTGCCTTGGCCTTTTTTTCATACAGAACGTTGAGATCTGCTTCGTCGGACTGGCCTTGGGAATCCATTTTTTTCAGGGTTTCTCTATACCTTCTATCTGCTTGTTCATAGCGAAGCTTATTTTTCTCTGCTTCAATTTTGGCAATCATATCTGCTTTTTTGGTCTCCAGCAGAGCTTCTTCATACTGGAGCTTGGTGTTATCTAATTCTATCTGGCTCGTTCTCCTCTGACTCTCTATATCCGCCAGCTTCTTTTCGATTTCATTCTGAGCAATTTTTAAATCAGAAAGACTTTTTAACATTTCCTGCTGTAATTCTTCCTTATCAAACCGCACCAGAACATCTCCCTTTTTGACATTACTTCCGTCTTTTATAAGCCATACTATTTGAAGTCTACCTCTAATCCGGGGGGCACTGACGGTTGCTGAATTTATGGATGTAACTTCTCCTGCTTCTATTACTTTAATAACGAATTCCCCATGATTCACTTCGGTCGAGGCCACAGCAGGACTTGAGGCCCTTTGAGTTAAAAAAATAATTAAGGATAAAATTACAATAAATGCTGATATTGCATAGATTATTTTCTTTTTCATTGTCCTCTTCCCTTATTCTAAAACATTCAATCTTCCTGAAGAGTTTCGTCCTCAGGGGAAAAATAATTATTGCATATGTAGTTTTTTTCTACTCTGTAATGTTTATATAATACAGCTGCTCTGGAAAAAAAAGAAGGATTTTCTGCTTTCTTTCTAAATTGCCTATCATGCTTTTATCTGTCAGCCATAATATTCTAACAGAGAAGAAATCTATATACAAATTAGACAAGTTAGCTTTAATCTGGGCAGACATGCCTCAAGAAGGATTCTCAATTACTTTAGCCCGCGCTTTTCCTGAAAATGCAATAGTAAAAAAATTTATCACTTCAGAGTCTATTTTCCTATTTCATAAAGCTCCCTTCAATTCTAAATTAATTATAATCAGTAAATTGAACAAAATATAGGTTGGCACAAAACATGCCTGTCATATTGCTCTATAAGCAAATATTTAATTTATCAAAAGAAAAGAGTTGAATTAATAGAAGACCTATATAAAATATATATTAAATATGAAAAAGCATGTTGTTATCTCCGGGCTTAAATTTTCGCAGGAAAACCTACTTCTCGATATCTAAAAAAAGGAGGACCGCTTTATGGGAAATGACAGAATCAAAAGAAGGGAATTCATCGGAAAAGCCACTCTTGGGCTTTGTTCCACAGGGCTTGCTATTCCATTCTTAAAATCAAACGCTTTTACCTCTGAGCAATCGCAAAAGATTATCTACAGGACTCTAGGCAGGACAAAACTTCGTATTCCTGTGGTCAGCTTTGGAGTAATGAACTCAGACAGCCCAGACCTGATAAAAAGAGCTCTGGATATGGGAATCAACCATCTGGATACTGCTTATCTCTACCTGAGAGGAAACAGCGAGAGAGTAATTGGGGAGGTCCTTCAAAAGAACGGAAATAGAGACAAAATCTATGTGGCAACAAAGATGCGCTTTGCTAGAGATAGAGAAAAACACTTCTTCACCACTAGAGGTACAGAAAGAGAGCCAGGAGCATCGGAGGAAAATTTATTCAAGCAGCTTGAAATAAGTCTCCAGCGTCTCCGGACAGATTATATAGATATTCTCTACCTTCACAGTTGTTATAGTCCTCAGATGGTCACATACGAACCTTTGATGAACGCCCTTGTTAAAACAAAAAAGCAGGGAAAGGCACGGTTTATCGGCGTCAGTACTCATTTTAGCGAGCCTGAAGTTATCCGAGCTGCTGTCGATGCCGGAGTTTATGATGTGGTTCTAACTGCATATAATTTTGCTCAAAACCACAGAGATGAAGTGAAAAAGGCAATTAAGTATGCGGTGAGTAAAGGAGTAGGTGTCGTAGCTATGAAAACTCAGGGTGGCAGGAGTCTACAGGAGAAAGGAGAGATAGAGATAAACCATGAAGCAGCCTTGAAGTGGGTTCTTGAAGATGAAAATGTCTGCACTACCATCCCTGGGGTGACGACCTTTGACCAGCTTGACCAGAATATTAGGGTTATGAATAATCTGGCTTTATCAGGGACAGAAAGAAGTGAGATTCAGTTCGCATCGAGCCTTAAAGGAAAGATCTACTGCCAGAACTGCCGCTCGTGCATCCCGACATGTCCGAATAATGCAGAGATACCTAACCTGATGAGAGCATTCATGTACGCCAAAGCCTACGGGAACTATGTCCAGGCAGGGATGACCGCAGCTGAACTTCCTCGAAAAAAGGGCTTGTATGTCTGCCGAAGCTGTTCGTCATGCACGGCTTCCTGCCCGAACGGGATTAACATCGGTTCCAGAGTGAAAACGCTCATCGATGAGAAGCTCTACCTGGGATAAAAAGAAAGTCGGAGACTATTCCTGATTAATCTGGTTTTATAATTTCTTAATAATGACAGTAACAAGGAAAGAGTGATAGCTCACTCAAAATAGTTTGAGTGCGCTTAAGATTAACCTGCCAACCTCAAGATAACCTGGAGAAGAAGGTTTGCTCCTTTTTCCAGATCTTCCCATTTTATCATTTCCCGTGGCGAGTGGCTTATTCCATCAAGACAGGGGATGAATATCATTCCAACATCGGCAACACTTGCTAAAATCTGAGCGTCGTGGCCTGCGCCGCTGGGGAGTGTCATGAGCGGGTATCCAAGCTTCTCGCATTCTTCCTTCATTATCTCTATTATTCGAGAAGGGATGCTCACGGGCTCTGTCTTATCTACGACCTTTGAAGTGAAGTTTAGCCCACGAGTCGAGGCAACATCCTCAGCAAGAGCCAAGAGCGATTTTTCTATCTCCTCCAGCGTTTCCTTTGATGTGCTCCTGATATCAAGCGAAAAATCAGCTTGACCAGGGACAACACTAAAAACTCCTGGTCTCGCATTGACTCTGCCTATTGTCACCATGCTTCCGTAGTGTTTTGTCGCCACATGCTGTGTGCTCTTGAGGGCAAAGTCTGCTAAGCCTAAGAAAGCATCATGACGAAGCTCAAGGGGCGCGGTTCCCGAATGGCTTGACTCTCCTAAAAAAGAACACGATTTGTGATGCTTCCCTGCGATGTGTTCCACAATTCCTATAGGCTTGTTTTCAGTCTCGAGCACAATTCCCTGTTCGATATGAAGTTCAAGAAAAGCTTCAATTTCCGGCCTCTGCTTATGAGCCTCCATGATGCTTTTAATGGAAAATTCAGTACCTTTTAAAATTTCTGGAAGAGGAGTACCGAATTGGGTGATGTCTTTTTCTAGAATTTCTTGATTTAGCTGTCCCGTGAAAGCGCGACTCCCCATGAAATCACCCACAAGGTTTCCTTCTTCATCTGTAAAAGAAGCAACCTCCAGAGGCTTGGAAGGATTCAGACCCTCTTCCTTTATTCTTCTTAAGCATTCAAGGGCAGACAGAACTCCGACCGGACCATCAAATTTTCCGCCGTTAATTACAGAATCGATATGCGAGCCGGCCATTATTGTTTTTCCTTTTCCTTCCAGGCGGCCGAATATGTTGCCTGCTCCGTCCTGGCGAACGGCAAAACCTGCGCTTTTTATCTTCTCTTTGAGCCATTCCTGCGCTTCAATGTCAGCCTTGCTGAAAGATGGCCGGGTTATTCCGCCATTCGGGTCACGGCCGATTTTGGAGAGAGATTCAATATCATCTTTCAATCTATCAAGGTTTATTCTGATGTCCATGTTGACCTTTCTCAATATTTTTCGATGAGGGCTACCATTTCTTTAACAGCCTTCTCTATTCCTACCATAGCTGATCGAGCTACGATAGAGAAGCCTATGCTAAATTCTTTGATTTCTGGGATAGCAGCAACAGGAATGACATTTTTATAATCCAGTCCATGGCCAGCGTGAATTTCAAGGCCCAATTCATGGCCGCGCTCGGCTGCCTTTTTAATCTCCTCCAAGGCTTCCTCGCGCTCTTTTCCTGGTCTTAAATCTGCGTATTTTCCGGTATTAATTTCGATGAGTTTTACACCAACCTTGTGGCAGGCTTCGATTTGCTTTAGATCAGGATCGACAAAAATACTGACTCTTATCCCTGCATCTTTTAATTCCCGGATAAAAGGAGTCAGATGCTTCTCGTTCGACAAAACATCCAATCCCCCCTCTGTAGTCAATTCCTCCTCTCGCTCGGGCACCAAAGAAACAATATCCGGTTTTATCGCGAAAGCAATTTTCTTCATTTCTTCTGTCGCGGCCATCTCCAGGTTGAGCTTGGTTTTGATACCTTCTCTTAGCACTTCTAAGTCCCTTTCCTTGATATGGCGTCTATCTCCTCTTAAGTGACAAACAATGCCATCTGCTCCTGCCTGCTCAGCTAAGAGAGCCGCCAGAATGGGTTCTGGCTCGTGACTGCGCCGAGCCTCTCTTATTGTCGCAAAATGATCAACATTGACGGCGAGTTTCATTTTCTCCTCCCATAAAAGGGGACATAAAAAGGGGACAGGCTACTTTTTTGCCTCACCATTTTAGTTTATCATAAAAAATGGACAGGTTGCTTTTCTTGCGCCATTACAGAAAAAAGTAGCCTGTCCCCATTTTTATTCTTTTTAATTTCCGAGATACTTGGCGATGACACTGGCCATTTGGCAGGCGCAGTCTTCTATCTCGCCTTTATCCTGGCCTTCGATCATTACTCGGGCCACTGGTTCAGTTCCAGAATAGCGAACGTTCAGGCGCCCAGAGTTTCCCAATCGCTCTTCGATCTCTTGCTTAGCCTGCATAATTTCTGGGAACTGATCGAAATCGATCTTCTTTCCAACCGGGATATTCAGGAGAATTTGAGGATATTCTTCCAAATCCTCCACTAGCTTGGATAAAGGAAGATTGTGCGTAGCCATAACCTCAAGCATTTTTAGACTGGTCAGGATTCCATCTCCTGTCGGGCAATCATCCAGAAATATAGTATGACCTGATTGTTCACCACCCAGGTTTGCTTTCAACTTCATCATTTCTTCAAGGACATATTTATCGCCAACCTGGGTTCGCAAAAGCTTCAAATCTAATTTTTCTATGGCTTTTTCTAAGCCCATATTGCTCATTGTTGTAGCTACGACATAATCTGATTTCAAACGCCCTTTTTCCTTCATGAATCGGGATAGGACAAAAAGAGTGTGGTCGCCATTCAATATTCTGCCCTTCTCATCAACCCAGATAGCTCTGTCAGCATCTCCATCATAAGCGACTCCTATATCCGCCTTGCTCTCGATTACCTTCCGGACTAGGTTCTGGGGATAGAGAGAGCCGCAGTTGTCGTTGATGTTTTTTCCGTCAGGAGTGTTACCGATGGTGATGACTTCAAAACCCAAATCTGAAAAAACCCGAGAAGCAAAGAAGGAGCTGGCTCCATTGGAGCAGTCGAGTACAACCTTGATTTTTCTTTTGAGACTGACATGAAAAAACCGGCTCTTCAGAAAATCCATGTAGTCCTGTTCCAAAGAGGACTGGGGAGTAATTCTGATGTTTTCTCTTTTGACGTTCGGAGGAGCTTCTCTCATAGCCTTTTCAAGTTTTCTTTCCCACGCATCTGATATTTTTATCCCCTTGGATGAAAAGATTTTAATGCCGTTATCTTGATAAGCATTGTGAGAGGCGGAAATGACAATTCCTGCAGAAAAAAGATGTTTTTTCGTCAAGAAAGAAACCGCAGATGTGGGTATGATACCGGCTGCAACAGGTTCTCCCTCTCCGGCATTTATCCCCAGGAATAAAGCCTGTTCAAGCCATTCTCCTGACTCTCGTGTATCTCGACCGATGATAATCCGGGGTTCTAACTCTTCTTCTTTAAGAAGCGAGACCAGTGCTTTCCCTAGGGTATATACCGAGGAATAATCGAGAGGAGGCTGGCCAGCCACCGCTCTTATTCCATCTGTCCCGAAAAGCTTTTCCATTTTGGGGCTTATCCCTTAATTCAAAAATAGATTATAGCTAAAAAACGCGCGGATTCAAGGGTAAAGATTATTTCTTCTATGTCTTCTTTCTTCTCTTAGCTTCAGGATTTGCTTCCTGAATAACGATCCTAACTCTTACTTTCGTTTCCGAAGAGGCCAATCTCAGGTCAGGGTTAGGAAGGATAAGGTCAGCTTCAAGTTCTGTCGTCTCATTGAGCGCGGAAATATCGATGGGACTTGTTCTTACTTTGTAGCGATCCTTGACCTTGCTTTCTGGTCCCTTGATGAGAACTTGAGGAGGAAAGATCCCGACGTTTTCCAGTTTAAATCCCTCTTTTAATTTGCCGATGATATTTGCTTCAACGTCCAACAGGATTTCTTTTGTCCTTTCTAACTTGAGGCTCACCTGACTGGGATAGATATCTCTGACCTCAGCACCGGAAGGAATACTGATCATGCTCTTGTTGAGGGGATAATCCTCTTGGTCGAGGCTGGCTTTTTCGAGGTTGAGCACGGCGTGGACATTAGCTGAGGTTATATCATTGATCAGGCTTTTGGATGCTCTGATTTTTACGTCAATAGTCGCCATCGGCCTTTCTATAAGCTCCATTTCAGAAGGAATATTGTGGAGTTCTAAGGGGATGGTCAGGGTTTTTTCCGAAAACACTTTCTCTGGAGTGATCAATGTCAGCCAGAGAATCAAGGCAAGAAGAAAAGAGAAGAGTTTGAGTCCCCAATTTTTTAAAAACAGATTCTTTAAAAATCTTTTCATTTTATCTGTAAATAGGGTAACAGCTTTTCCTTGAGATGCTCTTTGCCCAGTTTTCTTTCCAATCTTCCTTTTGTAGCCAAAGAGACGGTTCCGGTTTCCTCAGAGACTACTATCACTGCTGCATCTGTCTCTTGAGACAGGCCTATGGCAGCTAAATGCCTCGTCCGAGGCAGGTACTCCTTTCCCAGATTATGAGAAGCGGGCAAGGGGAGGAGACAGCCAGCAGCAGAGATCTTGTTCCCTTGGATGATGACAGCCCCATCATGAAGAGGTGAATGAGGGAAAAAGATGCTGACCAGAAGGTCTTTGGTGAGGTCACCATCTATTCTTGTACCCCGGTCAGTATAACTCTTGAGCGAAATCTCTTTTTCAATCGCAATCAAAGCCCCAATCTTCTTGGAAGCAAGATAATCGACAGCCAAAAAGACATTTTCCAATTTTTCTGTGAAGGACTTGAGAGAAAGGGGCCTCCGGAAAGAACGAGAGCCCAGAGTAGTTAAGAACCTTCTTATCTCTCCTTGGAAGAGAACAATAATAGCAATAATCAGAAAAGGAGAGAATATCTTAATCAGCCAGTTCAAGACGACTAAATTTCCCCACTCAGAGATCAAAAAGGCAACGCCCACTATCCCTATGCCGATTGCCATCTGATAGGCTTTTGTATCTTTCACCAAAGAAAAAATGTAATACAGGATAAAAGTAACGATGATGATATCTATAAGATCTCCGATATTAAAACGAGACAAGGCGGTAATGATATCAGCAAACATAGCTACTTTTTTTCTCTTTACCCTCCTCAAAAGTGGTCGCAGGCTGGCCTTCTTTTATGATGGCTTCAGCCACTAATACTGCTTTTTTTACCGAGGCAACATCATGGACTCTTAGGATATGAGCTCCATGCACGATGCTTAGCACAGCAGAAGCAATTGTTCCTTCGAGCCTCTGCTCTGGAGGAGAATCTAATATTTTCCCGATAAAGGATTTTCTGGAAATCCCGATAAGGATGGGTTGATCGAGGTCCTCAAAAAAATGAAGGTTTTTGATCAAAACAAGATTGTCCTTATGCCTTTTGCCAAAACCTATTCCTGGGTCGATGATTATTGTCTCTTTCTTGATGCCCGCGGCTTGAGCTTGTTCTATTTTTTCTTTAAGGAAAGATTTGACCTCAAGCAGCACATTTTCATAAAAAGGATTGACCTGCATGTTTCTGGGTATTCCTTTCATGTGCATCAGTATAACAGGCGCACCGCGCTCGGCAGCCAAAGAAAACGTTTTGGGATCAAAGCTTGAAGAGCTTATATCGTTAATTATATCAGCACCCGCCTCCAAAGCAGCTCGAGCCACCTCTGACTTTGTCGTATCTATGGAGATCAAGCTGTCTGTTTTCTCTCTTAATGCAGAGATAACCGGAATAACTCGCCTCAGTTCTTCTTGTTCGGTGATTGGTTCTGAACCAGGTCTTGTGCTTTCTCCCCCTATGTCGATTATATCAGCGCCTTCTTCTCTAAGTTGCAATCCCCTTGCCACAGCTTTGTCTTTATCGAAGTGAAGGCCCCCATCAGAGAAAGAATCAGGCGTGACGTTGATGACACCCATTATCCAGGTTCTTTGGCCTAAAGTGAAATCTTTGCTGTTAACCCGGAGGGTGTACTCTTTTCTCACCTTTTATTTATGCTTTAGCCAAATCGGGCTTTTTTATAGGTTGAATTTTTTTTGCTTCTTTTTTTGGCTCTTCTTCTTTGATTTTTGGAGCTACAGATGGCTTTTTACCCTTGGCTATTTTTTTCCCCTTTATAATTTCGTCTAATTCTTCAGAAGTTAAGACTTCTTTTTCAAGAAGAGCCTCTGCAACTTTTATCAATTTATCCCTGTTTTTTTCTAAAAGCTCCTTTGTTCTGTTGAAGTTTCTAGTTATAATTTTTTTAACTTCGGCATCTATCATTTCAGCTGTTTTTTCACTGAAGTTTTTATGCATAGCTAAGTCCTTGCCGAGGAAGACTAAATCATCCCGTTCGCCGAATGTGACAGGGCCTAAATCGGACATTCCCCATTGACAGACCATTTTTCGGGCAATTTCTGTCGCCTTCTCAAAGTCGCTGGCCGCTCCTGTAGTTGTTTTATCCAGGAACATTTTTTCTGTGGCTCGACCGGCCATAAGCACAGAAAGCTGTGCTTCCAGATATTCTTTGGAGTAAGTGTAGCGGTCGTCCAGTGGAAGCTGTTGGGTTGTCCCTAAAGCAAGCCCCCGGGGGATGATGGTCACTTTATGGATGGGGTCTGCCTCTGGTAAGAGAGCAGCAATGAGGGCATGACCCGCTTCGTGGTAAGATGTGCTTTTTTTCTCTTCTTCGCTGATGATCATACTCTTTCTCTCCACTCCCATCAGCACTTTATCTTTGGCGCTTTCCATATCCTTCATCGTGACTTTCTGCTGGCTAAGACGGGCGGCAAGCAGAGCTGCCTCGTTTACTAGGTTAGCCAGGTCAGCTCCAGAAAATCCTGGAGTAGAGCGAGCAAGCACTGAAAGATCAACTTCCTTGTCCAACGGAATATTTTTTATGTGAACTTTTAGGATATCCTCTCTTCCTTTTACATCAGGCATGTTGACAACAATTCTTCTGTCGAACCTTCCTGGTCTGAGAAGAGCGGTGTCCAGAATGTCTGGCCTGTTCGTGGCGGCTATAAGAATGATTCCTTCGTTGGAGTCAAAGCCGTCCATCTCTACCAGAAGCTGATTCAGGGTTTGTTCGCGTTCGTCATGGCCGCCACCCAGTCCTGCGCCTCTCTGTCTTCCCACAGCATCAATCTCGTCTATGAAAATAAGGCAGGGAGCATGCTTTTTTCCCTGATCAAAAAGATCTCTCACCCGGGAGGCTCCTACTCCAACAAACATCTCTACAAAATCAGAGCCGCTTATCGAAAAGAAAGGAACATCCGCTTCCCCAGCAACTGCTCGCGCAAGCAGCGTTTTGCCTGTACCCGGGGCTCCTACCAAGATCACTCCTTTGGGAATCCGGCCTCCCAATTTTTGGAATTTCTTGGGGTCTTTCAGGAATCCGATTATCTCCTGAAGCTCTTCTTTGGCTTCTTCAACGCCAGCCACGTCTTTGAAGGTTACTTTTTTCTGCACTCCAGAAAAAAGCTTTGCGCGGCTCTTGCCGAAGGAGAGAGCTTTATTGCCTCCGGCCTGCATCTGGCGCATGAAGAATATCCAGAAGAGAATGAGAAGAAGGATAGGAAACCAGGTGAAAAGATAGGAAAACCAAGGGTTTCTAGCTGGCTTCACGCTAATGCTTACTTTGTGTTCCCGGAGAATATTGACCAGGTCATCATAATTAGCAGGAGCTGTAGTTTTAAATGTGGATCCGTCGACATACTTTCCGTTTATTTGATCTCCGGCAATAGTAACCTCTTCAACCTGGTTGTTTTCAACCTCTAGCATGAACTCACTGAAGGGTGGTTCTTTTTTCGCTGTGCCCGCAGATTGAAGAAGGCTCCAGAGGATGATAAGGACAACTCCGAGAGCAATCCAGAATAGGATGCCTCTGTAAGATTTGGCTTGTTTCTTTGGTGGTGGCATGACTTATTCCTTTTTCAACGGTATTTTAACATGTTTTTTATCAATTGTTAACAAAACTCTTCATAAAAAAACCATTTCTTATAGTAAATATAAAGATTCTAAGGCTAAAGAAGCTTACTTTTGAGCAATCTTGACTGTAAACCTATTTTTTTATAACATGGAAATTCCTCGGTGGGGCTGTAGCTCAGCTGGGAGAGTGCTTGACTGGCAGTCAAGAGGTCGGGGGTTCAAATCCCCTCAGCTCCACCATCTGATTCTCTTAAATTCCAGGCTTTTTCTTGATTTTGTCTTTTATACTACAGACCCGTAGTTTCAGCTATTTTAAACAAAGTTTGGCACGTATTTGGCACACGGGGAAAAGTCTGGTTTCAAATAGAGCGCTGGGCTGTGGATCCAGAGGTCGGGGGTTCGAGACCCCTGCTGGCTCTCATTTTATGGGGAAAGTCAGCAAAAAGGTTTAAGCACCGTTAGCCATAATTGGCCAATCTTAATCAAAATCTGTTACACGCCTAAAAAATATCACAAATTAAGCAAACGTTTTTAGAAAAAACCTCCCTTTCTGCCCAGTCTTAACAATTTTTTGACAAACCTTTAACAAATTTTTGACAACTTTTCTTCTAATAAAGCTTAACTTAGCCATGAAAGAAATAATTAGTAAAGGAAGACACAATTAAAATAAGTCCAATCAAGGAGGTTAAGTGATGGCAAAGAACATAGGACGCTACAGCCCATCTCATCCCCACGCGGGAAAACTCGTGGAAAAGATTTCTAGACCTGTTGTGAGAGCTGCAGGCGCTGTACTGAAATTCTACGATAACAAAAGCCGTTATGCGATGCTGAAGGGCCAAGAAATGCGTGAGTGCCTTAGTCGAGGAAAATCTGTGTATCTAGTTGGCATTGGCCCAAGCGGGCACAATTCGACCGCGGCGCTCGCTGAGGTCTCTGCGAAAGATGGGATACGGCCCATCTTCAATAACGAGGAGGAGAGGTATACCGGAATCAGGCACGAAGACAGGTTTCCAGAGAACTCATTAAGAGAGGTCCTTGGCCTTCTTGAGAAAATGGGGAGGAAGCCTGCCGATGTCCTTGCCGTTGTCGGATCCTGGGATTACTTGGCAGGAATCTCTACGGGCTTTCGAGTTGCTGTAGAGGAAGCGCCTGTCAGCGTTCATCTGGCACGCAGGTCCGCCTCTCCGCAAATGAATCTTTGGCATTTCCTGGAGGCAGTCAGAGCTCCTGGTCAGCTCAAGAGCTTTTTTAGGACCAAGAAGAGGGTGCCAGTCGTTGGTATGCGTCACCACGACAACCATGCTTACTTTCCATATGCAGTGTCGCCATTTGCTGGCAGTTCAGAACCGACCATAATTGTCGTCATAGACGGTTTTGGAGACGACGGTGCAATGTCAACCTATGTAGCTAAACAGGGGAAAGTGGAACTCATCCAGAGCTTCCACAATTTATTTGATTCGTTAGGATTCCTTTACGCTGTAATCAGTTCTACACAGGGGGGATGGACAACCCTCAGCAGTGAGGGACGGTTTATGGGAGCCAGTGCTTGGGGGGACACCAATCGTCTAACGAATCCCTATTACAAGCGCCTGCGGCAGATCCTGTACTTCGGTTCCGATGGTCAGGTACGCGTAAATAGATCGTTTATCAACTACCATCGGCGAGGGCAACTGAAGCCGTATGGCAAACGGCTCGTGGAAATCATCGGCGAACCGATTCCTGTAGAGAAGATGTGGAATCCTGGTACGGTTCTGAAAATCGACGATATCGAGCTCACCGAGGTTACACAAGAACGAGTTGACAAGGCCGCAGCGCTCCAGATGGTGTTTGAAGATGCGCTATTCCATATCGTTGACTATCTCATCCAGCGCACCTCAAGTCACCAACTTGTGTTCAGCGGGGGGACATCGCTCAACTGTGTTGCCAACATGAATTTACTGGAAAACTTCGATGAAGCCTACTATCTCCGAAACCTCAGGCAAAAGAATACACGGCTTCATCTTTGGGTTCCGCCAAATCCAAGCGACACGGGCGTTGCGATGGGAGCCTGCTACAATTTTGCCTTAAGTCATGGAGCTTCTCTGGGCCCACCTATGAAGCACGCTTTCATATGTGGTAGTGCTCCGACCAACGAAAGTATAGAGAACGCCATCTCGGAAGCAGATGATACAAAAAGTATAGAGCTAGGAAATATTAGCAATCCAAGAGAGAGAGAGAGAATTGCTGATATGGTTGCAAACATTATTGCGCACGATGGAGTACTAGGCCTGTTTCAAGGGGCTAGCGAGACAGGGCCGCGTGCTCTTGGTCATCGGACAATTCTTGCTAATCCGTGCAATCCAGAAACTCTGAAGATACTAAATGCACACGTAAAATATAGGGAGAGTTTTCGTCCATTAGCTCCGATACTTACTCTGGAAGAAGCGAAGAAACTATACTGCCTGTCCGAAGGGGCATCCGACGACGACTACAACGCCTACAATTACATGGTCCTTACTGTCAAGGCTAAGGAAGTGTGTTACGATTTGGTGCCTGCAGTCATTCACAGGGATGGTACGAGCCGTATCCAGATTGTGCGGGAGGAAGTAGATCCATTTTCTCATGCTATCTTGAAGGCGATAGGCCGTCGATTAGGCGTGGAGGTAGCTGTCAATACGTCATTGAATGTAGGAACCCCTATTGTGCAGACGCCTTCTCAAGCTATCAAGGCTTTGCACCGGTCCCGTGGAATGACTGGGTTGTTGCTGGTTGGAGAGAATGGAAAAGCTCATCTTGTTTGGCATAACATCGCCAAGCCACCGAAAGATGCTGGATGTCGGTTGATGCAGTGGATCCGGGAGTGTCGTAAAACAGAAAAAACAGAAGAACGAATTAACGCCTAAAGACGGTAAACATAATGTCGGGGTTTCGAATCCCCCTGCTGGCTCTCTTTTTATGGGGAAATTCAGCAAAAAGGTTTAGTCACCATTAGCCGTAATTGGGCCTCGGGAAAATCTACGAAGAGCAAGGCACTACAGCCAAAGCCATAGAGCATTACGAGAAATTCCTCGACCTCTAGAAGGACGCTGATCCTGGTATTCCTGAGGTTGAGGATGCAAAAAAAAGGCTGGCTGGGCTGAAGAGTTAATAATATGTTTTTATTTCTCTCTTAGAGCACTGGACTGTGGATCCAGAGGTCGGGGGTTCAAATCCCCTCAGCTCCACCATAATTTCGCCATATTATTTTAATGTTGACAGAGTGCAGCTCATCTGGTAGCTTGATGACATCATTTAATAACTAAAAGGAGGGAAACATGCCACGTTTTATTGCTGTACATTCAGTGCCTTTCACTGAGGAAGCTCTGATAAAGTACGCCCAGGAAGAAGCTCCTAAGTTCACGGAATCAGGAGTTACTTGGATCCGAACACATTGTGATTTTGAGGATAACAAGTACTTCTGCGAGTGGGAAGCACCAAACAAAGAAGCGATAGAGCAAATATTAAAGGATTTGGATATTCCTTTTGATGGAATTTACCAGGTTCGGATATTCGACGTTGCAACCGCAAAGCTGGAAGACTAAAGGAGTAACTCAAAGGAAATCTAACGATATTCGAAATACTTGTTTCATATTTGCTTTAGAAAAGTCAGTCTAGCTAAATAAATTCCTCGAGCTCTGGAAAGACGCTGACCCTGGTATTGCTGAGGTTGAGGATGCGAAGAAGAGGCTGGCTGGATTGAAGAACTAGTAATTTCGATCGCTGGAACATAAATACTGATTTACATTTCACTCGTTCCCTATCTTCCCATAGTGTTTTTTAATTAAAGAGAAGCTGCCGTTCTAAACGGAGAATATTTTGAAGCATTTGCGGCTAATTGGTTAAGTGATTAAAGAGATTTTGAAGACATTTAGCAGGAATTTATTTTATTTCTTTCTTAGCTTTTTCTCTTTGCCCATTCTGTATTCAACAGCCTTTCTCGCTTCAAAATAAATCTTAGATAATAATTTGTGCAATTCATCTCTTCCTGCTTTATTTTGCTGAAGTTCCTTTACAGAAGCATAAATTTCTTCAAATTTTATACCTGGTTTATATTCTGGAAACATATTAGTTATTACAACAATAGCTGTAAAACAATATGCTGTTCTGATTATTTCCGAAAAGCTTAAATCATATTCATCAGCAGAAAAGTCAGCATAATCCCCTAGCCATTCGGGAAGTAAAACCTGATATCTTTTGAGCATGAGAACCTCCAATCGAGGTGAATTATAGCAGATTCATTAAGGATAGCAACATCTTTTTGACAAAAAAATAGATATAGTATATAGGTTATTTGCTATTAGTCATTTAGATATCGTCAGAGATATACAGCTCTCATTGGGGAAGCTAAGAGCTTAGTCAGCTGAGATAAGATTGCGAAAAAGAACAAGAAAGAACTTTTTTCTGACAGCTGCAATTTCAGTTTAAATAGATGAGGCAGAACTGTGCCTTAACTTTAAAAAGGAGGAATTTATGAAATTCACAAATTGCTCTTTAATCTTCGTATTTCTCTTTTGCTTTATTCTCCTCTGTTGTGTCCCACCTCCAACAGAAGAAATGGATGTGGAGAAGGTTCGTATGGCTATTGAAGAGGCGAATCTAAAATTTGGGGAGGCAGTTCGTCAGGGCGATGCAACAGCCTTGGCTGCCTTGTACACAAATGATGCTACTCTATTGCCACCTGACAGCGATATGATTCAAGGCAAGCAGGGAATAGAAGCATTCTGGAGCCAAGGCTTACAAATGGGAGTCAAGGATGCAGTTTTGACTATAGTGGATGTATTTGGCAGCGGTGATTTAGCCTACGAAATTGGCAAGTTCACTCTCACAATCCAGCCTGAAGGACAAGAACCTATTGAACAAAAAGGTAAATATGTCGTCGTTTGGAAGAAAACGGCTGATGGTTCGTGGAAGTTACATGTAGACATTTTTAACTACACCCTGCCAGCCCAGAAATGATAAGCTAAAAATCAGTCTTTTCTACTAATTTTAAAAGTAACGGTGCCGCCTCCAGTGTATTTTTTTGGATCGAGACACTGGATGTAAGCATCACTGCCTTCTTTGGCGAGGCCGAGTTCTAAAGCGCTGACTCCCTTGGCCAGAGCGTTGTAATAGGGGAGTAAAGATCCAAGGGAGTGCATGCAGATATTGTCTGTCTCCTTAAGATTGACTTTGTAGCCATCATCGAGAACAACCCTATCTCCCATTTTGTAAACAGGACATTCCCCTTCTATTTCAATAACCTCAATTATGAGTTTCATAATTATTCTCCTTTTTTGGATTATGGGGCCAGGATTTTCAAACTTTTGTCGTTTTTCTAGGTTTTCAATATTCAATTTTGCATTTTAATTAAAAAGTCAAAAGTATGAAAGAATTGGTCCCACTTTAAAGCAGGATTTTTATTATTTAGAGGAATGTAATATAATTGCTTACTTCAAGAGCGAGAAAAGAGATCAAATGGAAGACAGAATAGCTTTAGTAACAGGAAGCAGTAGTGGGATTGGACAAGATATTGCCTTAAAATTGGCTGATGCCACTTCTGGAGTGGCTGTTCATTATAGAAACAACAGGAATGCCGCAGAGAAGGTTGTAAAGAAGATTCGAGAGACAGGGAAGCTCGCTCGCTGTTTCCGTGCAAACCTAACAAAGGAGAAAGAAGCTTTGGCCCTAATCAAAAAGGTTGAAGAGAAATTCGGTAGAGTGGATATTTTGGTCAACAACGTTGGTCCGATCCTTGTCAGATCTTGGGAAAAGGTTGAATCATTAGAATGGGACTACATTCTGCACAGTAATTTGATGAGTGCCTTGTATTGTCTTAAGGCTGTTCTTCCTGGAATGAGAAAAAGAAAGTGGGGGAGGATTATAAATCTTGGCTACAGCCGGGCTGAGCAACTTGTGGCTTTTTCGAAAATAGTTCCTTATGCAATAGCCAAGACAGGTCTCCTGATTTTGACGCGTTCTGTGGCTGCTTCAGAGGCTTCAGCAGGAATAACGGTTAACATGGTATCTCCAGGGCTTATGGAAGGCGGAATTCTTCCTAAGAGTAAAAGCATCCCCAGAGGCAGATTGGGGAAGTTTGAAGATATATCGAGTGCTGTTTTGTTTTTAGTCTCGGATGAAGCTGATTTTATCAGCGGAACAAATTTGGTCGTCGCCGGCGGCTGGAAAATATAAAAAAGAGTAAAAAAGGGGACAGGCTACTTTTTTATATTATATGCATGTAGGGGCTTGATTCATCAAGCCCACCGGCTAAAAAATGGGGCCTGTCCCCATTTTTTTACCTTTTTTTGATTTTTTTTAATTTTTTCTTGACAAAACCCGGAAGAAGGCTTATTAATATATATGGTGAACAAAATGGTAAACAAAATCAGGAAGAAACTCACAGAGAGGCAGAAGAAAGTGTTGAAAGTCATCGAAGAGTTCATTCTCGCGCAGGGCTATTCTCCCACGATCAGGCAGCTGGGAGAGATCCTGAACATCGCCAATCCTTCGGCTGTTTTCAAGCACACCCAGAGCCTTGAGAAAAAAGGCTATTTGGAAAGGATGAAAGGGGAACTGAAGCTCAAGGGCTTCCCGGCTCTTTTGGAGAATCAAACCAGAGTTCCCTTAGTAGGCCTTGTTCCGGCTGGTGAGCCGAAAGAGGTCTTTGATGTTTCAGGAGAGGCGGTGGAAGTTCCAGACTGGATGGTGGGCCGGAGAAAAGGAAACATCTTCTGTATCAATGTTGACGGTAAAAGTATGGTGGATGCCTACATCGATGAGGGAGACCGGGTGCTCGTGGAGAGGACAAATTCAGCAAGCTCTGGAGAGATGGTGATAGCCCTTCTGGATGACGGCTCGGTGACCTTGAAAAGGCTGAAGATAGAAGATGGGAATGTCTTTCTTATGCCTGAAAATCCGGAGTTTGAGCCGATCAAAGTCAAGGAATTGAGAATCCTGGGAAGAGTGATCGGGATTCTGAGGAAGTACTGAACGTCGAAGAGCGCTGAGATAGCGCCAACGGCGTAAACGGAGTAGCGGACTAACATATATGTAGAGCCCGATCTCCCGATCAGGCTTTATACCGTGAAACACAAAGCGGTGAACGGAGAATTCATTTGCAGGATCAAAAATGTGGGTTTGATAAATCAAACCCCTACGCAAAATCAATCAAGCGCCTGCGGATGAACCAGCCGCAAGAAGCAACGTGTAAGCGGTAAACAGACCAACATACTAAAAAAGGTTAGAAAAATGAGAAGGAGATGTGTTGTCCATATTGACATCGATGCTTTTTTTGCGGCTGTCGAAGTGCTCCTTAACCCTTCGCTCAAAGGAAAACCGCTCATCGTCGGAGGTCTTCCCCATGAGAGGGGAGTAGCCTCGACCGCTTCCTACGAGGCCCGAAAATACGGTGTCCATGCCGGCATACCTCTGCGGAAAGCCTACCAGCTCTGTCCCCACGGGATATTCGTAAGGGGAAACTTCCAGATTTACAGGGCTTTCTCTGAAAAGTTTTTCCGTCTTCTCTCCAAGTATACTCCGGATGTGGAGGAAGCCTCTCTTGATGAAGCCTACCTTGATTTGACCCGCTGCCGCCCCCTTTATTCCTCTTTTTCCCGCACTACCCAAGAGATCAAACAGAAGGTGGAGAAAGAACTGGGCATCACTGTTTCGGTGGGAGTGGGCCCTAATAAGATTCTGGCCAAGCTGGCCACAAGCCAGGCTAAGCCAGGCGGGCTGGTCGAGATTGGACCGGGTGGAGAGGAAGAGTTCTTGAAGAACCTGGGTATCGAGTCTTTACCCGGGATAGGGCCCAAAGCTCAGGTCATACTCCGCATGCTCAACATCCATAAAATCGGCGACCTGTGGGGGCTGCCGCGGCCAACCCTGCGCTCGCTTTTCGGCTTAAACGGAGAAGAGCTTTATCTCCAGTCCAGAGGGGTTGATACCCGGCCCTTGGTGACCGCCTCTGTGCCCAAATCTGTCTCCCGGGAGACGACTTTTCTAGAAGACATCTGGGATAGACGCCTGCTCCTGGCCCATCTGGCCTATCTCTGTGATAGGTTGACCCTCCCCTTGCGGGAGCAAGGCCTTTTTGCCCATATCATCGAAGTCAAAACCAGGTATTCTGACTTTAAAACCGAAGCCCGAAGACGCCTCCTCATAAGCCCCCTCCAGGAGATGGGAAAAATTTATAAGATCGCTCAAGAGCTTTTCCTCCAGCTTTTCTCTTCCTCTCGTTTGTCGCTCCGTCTGGTGGGGGTGAAAGCTTCTGACCTGGTGAGCGCCAGACCTCTTTCTCTTTTCGAGCCCTACTCCGAACGCCCAGAGAAGCTGGGCAACGCTGTGGACCAGGTGAGAGAGAAGTACGGGTTTGGCTCAGTGCTTACGGTCCGGGAGAGGATGCTCGACAGCCTTTACAGTTTTGAAAGAAAGAGAGGTTTTGTCCTGAAGACAGCCTCCTTGACGAAATAGAAAAATGTTCATACCGCTAAGAGTCCATTCTGTCTACAGCAAAGGAAAAGGAGGGGCAACTCTGGAAGAGCTCGCCTTCTGGGTCTTAGAGAGAAAACTTCCTTCCGCAGCCCTGACAGATACGGAGAATCTCTACGGCTGGGGGAAATGGAAGAGGGCAGCCACAGGTCGTGGTTTTACTCCCCTTTTCGGCTGTGAGATAGAAATCCAGGAGAAAAAATTTCTCTTTATCGTCAGGAACAAAGAAGGGTACTGGAATTTGATGGAGATTCTCAACCATAAAAAGATAGAGAAGACAGAAGGGCTGGTTGTGATCTTCATCCCTCAGCCGAGAGACGAAGAATCTCCTGATTCCTTACTCCCTTTTTCAAGAGAAGATTTTTACATCGGTGTCGATTTTTTTAACTTCAAAAAGGCTCTCGCCTGGGCCCAGGATCACGATTTGCCCCTGGTCTGGGTAAATCCCTTGAAGTTTATACGAAACCCTGAGCGATTGATTCTTCTCCATTCCATCCAGAAAAAGATTCCCTTCCCCCCGGAAAGGGATAAACTGAAGGGCCGGATAAAGCTTTTCGGTCCGCACCAGGAAGCTTTGGCTCTCAGGAAGTTTGGTCCTGATGCAGAGAAGATTTTCCGCAAGACCTTTGAGGTGGCGGAGAAATGCCAGTTTTCTTTCTCGGACATCGTGCCTCCTCTCCCTGAAGATCTTTTCCCCACAACCTTGAGGGATGAAGTGATGGAAAGGCTGAGGAGGCTGAAAAACCTGAGCTGGCGCGAGAGACAGAGAGCAAAGCAGGAGTTAGCCGTTATCGAGAGGTCAGGCTTTGCTCCCTACTTCCTGATAGTCCATGATGTTGTTCGATTCGCCCGCCGCAACAATATCCTCCACAACCTCAAGGGTTCGGGTGCCTCCTCTTTTCTGACCTTTCTTCTGGGAATCTCCCACATCAGCCCCATCGAGTATGACCTTTACTTTGAGAGATTCCTGAATAAAGGCCGCGATGACCCTCCGGATATAGACCTGGATTTTGACTCAAGGAAAAGAGACCAGGTTCTCACCTACGTGTTAGAGAAATACGGGCAGGGGAGGACTGGGGCAGCCTTTGTCTGCAGCCTGAAAAATTACCGTGCCCGCTCTGCACTCTACGAGACAGCCCGCGCCTTTGGCCTTCCGCCTGAGGAATCCAGATCCCTGAGCAAAAAGGCTCCCTTTTTCGCTGAGCCTGATTTCCTGAAAAAAGACAGACCGCTCCCTGGCTACATGGAAATATGGAAAGCAGCCTCGGAGCTTACTTCTGTCTACGCAGAGAACTCCCTCCATGTGGGCGGAGTACTGCTCACTCCTTCGCCCGCAGCCCGGTATCTTCCTCTTGAAGAATCAGCCAAGGGTTATGTCATGTCCCATTACGACCGGGATACTGTGGAAGACCTGAAACTCATAAAACTTGACCTTCTTTCGGTGAGGGGGCTGGCTGCTATCTCTGAGACTAAAAGGATGATGAAAATAAGGCAGATTTCTCCTCAAGATAAGAAAGCTTATGACCTTTTAAAGAAGGCCCAGACCATAGGCTGTTTCCAGGTGGAGAGTCCGGCCATGATGAATCTCCTCCGCCGCATGAAACCAGAGAATATTTACGAACTGACTCAGACTTTAGCTCTTATCAGACCCGGACCGACCGAGAGCGGCATGAAAGAAGCCCTGCTCCGCATTCGGGAAGGGAGGCCTGTTTCTCGGGATGGTTTCCTGGACAGAATACTCCCTGAGACTGGAGGCATTCTTCTGTATGAGGAACAGGTGATGCAGATCGCCGAACGGGTGGCGGGAATGCCACCCGAAGAGGGGGACCTTCTCCGCCGGACTCTTAAAAAAGAACAGGTTGATGCCCAGCTTAAGGGCGGGTTTTGCAGGGAAGGAACAGAGAGGGGATACACCCCAGGGGAGATAAAGAAGTTGTGGAAGGTCATGGAGGAATTTTCTTCTTACTCCTTCAACAAGGCTCACAGTGCTTCCTACGCCAACATGGCTTACCAGGCCGTTTACTTAAAAGCCCACTACCCAGTTCCCTACCTTGCCTCTGTGCTCAATGCTGGAGGCGGCTACTACGGATTAGCGGAATACATCGAGGAGGCCAAGAGAAAGGAGATCAGAATCTTAGGGCCGGATGTGAACTGCAGCTACTACCAGTTTGAGGTGGAAGGGAAGAACATCCGGGTGGGTTTGACTTCCATCAAGGGGCTGGCTTTAAAGACTGCAGAGAAGGTCATCGAAGAGAGAAAGAACGGTGAGTATCTTTCCGTAGAGGATTTTCTCTGCCGGGTGTCTCTGACAAAATCAGAACTCCTCTCTCTGATCAAATCAGGAGTCTTCGATTCTCTCGAGCCCAGAAGAACACGGCAAATTCTTCGCTATTTCAGAGGACTGGAGGATGTGGAGGAGGTCTCGGACCTGGACCCAAAGCAGAAGGAGAGGATGCTCGTCGAATCCCTCGGCTTTGACCCTGAAGGAGATTCTCTTTCCCTCTTCGAGGGGAAAAGGCCGACGCTCCGTGTAAAAGATTTGAAGGATTATGCGGGCCGAGAAGTGGAGCTTGTGGTCAGGGTGGTGGATGCCCGCCAGAAAGCGGTGAGCCGGGGCCGGAAATACTTTTTTCTCTTTGAGGATGAGACCGGGCTTCTGGAAGGAGTGGGGGAGACAAAATGCCTCACTTTTGGTTCTCCGCCCGCCTGCTACTTGAGAGGAGAGGTGAGGCGCGACGGCAACGGAAGGGCGAAGATTTTCAACTGCTC
>JABAOH010002049.1_pt2 | contig 79885 bp, 74 predicted proteins | sample 7062181 | NCBI WGS metagenome assembly JABAOH01 (sample SAMN14538630, study PRJNA623070) | marine sediment metagenome | biome: marine biome [ENVO:00000428]; feature: marine pelagic biome [ENVO:01000023]; material: deep marine sediment [ENVO:00002113]; isolation source: pool of 5 deep marine... | reverse complement strand
TGGTGATAGACCAAAATAGACGAGGAACCAACGATGAGGCCACCGCTGAACTTCGATCAAAGTTGAATGTAAGAGCCAGCGGTTAAGGAGTGGGTTAGAATGGCGAGATACCGATTGGGAGTGGATGTGGGCGGCACCTTCACGGACTCTGTACTCATGAACGAGGAGACCGGTGAAATAAAGATCGCGAAGGTCGCCTCAACCCCCAGGAATCCATCGATAGGCTTCATTGATGCCGTAAGGCAGGTGTTGAAGACCATGGAAATGAGTCCCCAAGAGGTTAGGCTCCTAGTCCATGCGACAACCGTCGCAACCAACGCGATCATCGAGGGTAAGGTGGCGAGGGCCGGGTTCATCACGACCAAGGGTTTCAGGGATATCTTGGAGATCCAGAGGCAGATAAAGCCCAAGCTCTACGATCTCTTCCATGATAAGCCTAGACCTCTGGTCCCGAGGAACCGGTGTCTCGAGGTTATGGAGCGGATGAGCCCAGAGGGAGAGGTCTTGACACCTCTTGAAGAGGTGGAGGTCAAGGGTGTGGTGGATGCTCTGAAGAAGGAAGAGGTGGAGTCCATAGCTGTTTGTCTCCTACACTCTTACCTGAACCCAGACCATGAGAGGAGGGTGGGAGAGATCGTCACCCAAGAGTTCCCGGAGACATTCCTTTCTCTCTCCTATGAGGTCTGTCCCGAGTTCAGGGAGTACTTTCGAGCTAGCACCACAGTGGTCAATGCATGCATCATACCCATCGTCGCCACCTACGTTGAAGAGCTGGAGAGGCAGTTAGCATCAATAGGGATGAGGAGGGAGTTCTACATAATGCAGTCTAGCGGGGGCATAGTGACCGCCGACGAAGCCAAGAGGAAGCCAGTCTATGTCGTCGAGTCGGGACCCGCAGCCGGAGTCATCGCCGGACAATTCATAGGAGGACTTGTGGGGTCAGACAACGTCATCACCCTTGATATGGGCGGGACTACCGCCAAGGTGGGTCTCGTAGAACTCGGAAGGATAAAGATGGCTGTGGACTACGAGATCGGGTACGTCGCACGAGCCGAGTCGAGCTTCACTAAGGGTGGGGGTTACCCCATCAGAACATCGGTGATTGACTTGGCAGAGATCGGCTCTGGTGGTGGAAGCATAGCATGGATAGATGCAGGAGGGGCTTTGAAGGTGGGTCCTCAGAGCGCTGGTGCAGATCCTGGACCTGTGTGCTATGGAAAGGGGGGTGTGGATCCAACTATCACCGACGCGAACCTCGTACTCGGCAGGTTGAGCCCTGACTACTTCTTGGGCGGCGAGATGAAGCTAGATGTGGAGGCCGCTCGGCGGGCGATCAAGGAGAAGGTGGCGGACAGACTTGGGATGGATGTCGTCACGGCAGCCAACGGGATCGTGGAGATCGCTAACGCCAACATGGTGAGGGCTATGAGATTCATTTCGGTGGACAGAGGATACGACCCCAGAGACTTCACCTTCATCGCCTTCGGGGGCGCGGGTCCCATGCACGCCAACAGCATAGCGAGAGAGATCGATATATCGAGCTTAGTCATCCCGCCGAGCCCAGGTGTCACCTCGGCGTTGGGACTGTTGGTTACGGATCTGAAGCATGACTACATGCTGACCAGAGTGCAGAGGCTACAAGCTCTCGACTTGGAAGCGGTCAACAAGATCTATGGTGAATACGAGTCGGAAGCGGCCAAGCTCCTCGCCCAAGAGGGAGTTTCAAAGGAGGATGTAACCTTCACGAGGTTTATGGATATGAGGTACGTGGGGCAGTCCTATGAGCTTAAGGTCCCTATACCCTCTGCGGACCTCAAGGAGTCTGATATCGATCCCATCAACGAGAAGTTCAACATCGAACACGAGAGGGTCTACGGTCATTGCGATAGAAGCGAACCTGTGGAGGTCGTGAACCTGAGGCTGGAGGCCACCGGTATCATAGCGAAGCCAAAGCTGAGGGAACTTCCACCAGGAGAGAGAAGCCCGGAGAAGGCTCTTAAGCACCGGCGGAAGGTTTTCTTCGACGAGGCCAGCGGGTACATAGAGTGTCCTGTCTATGATCGGTACAGGCTGGGCCGCGGCACCGTATTGGAAGGACCCGCAGTAGTGGAGGAGATGGATTCCACAGTATTGATCCACCCGAACTACGTGGCTGAGGTGGACAGATACGGGAACATCCTGATAAAAAGGGTTTAACCGATAACAGGTTGAAGACGTCGAGGCTTGGTTTCCTAAAAGGGGCGTGGACATTCTGAGCGAGGTAGAAAGGACAAAACATAAATTTTTCTCGAAGGGTAATATACTTGGTGTTATTCTTTGTCGTTAGGAGAAGCAAGGATCGTGTGGAAGGGCGAGGTTCCTAAGGGTAGACCCCTTTTCTGCGCGGTCCCGGACACTGGTTTAATCGGCTTCATCGCCTCGATACACACGATTCAGGAGACTGAGATGCCTCTTGTCGGTTTTATCGAGGCCCCCTGGATGCCACCCATCGTATCTATCTTCGACGGTAAGCCCTTTCCACCGGTCCGGATCTATGGAGGTGGAAAGATCACCGTTCTCATCTCAGAAGTCCCATTAGAGAACACTCTCTGGCCGTCCTTCTCAAACTTAACTATGAAACTTTACGAGGAGATAGGAGCGGAGATGTTGCTAGCATCAACGGGTCTGCCCAACCCCAAACGACAGGAGATAAAAGACTTGCGCCTCTTCGCCACCTTCACAGACCCGTCTCTCATGGAGAGATTCGGCTTCGATGCCAAGGTCTTCTCTGGGGTAATGTCAGGACCCTATGCCTCCCTCATCCAGTCGGCGCTGAGGAGAGACGTGCCGGCACTCATCTACCTCGTGGACAGTTACCCCGTCTACCCCGACCCTGAGGCTGCCTCCCTCATAGTGAGGATGATAGGGAGCATCACTGAAACGCAGCTGGATGTGGAGAAACTCCTTGAGAAGGGAGCTGAACTCCGAATCAAGGCGAGGCAGCTGGCTTTGGAGACTCAGAGAAGCCAGAAGGGCGGCCAGGCTCAGACAGGGAGGGCCCCCATGGGCTTTTACGTTTAGGAGGCGAGAAGATGTCTACCTTCGACGAGTGGCTAGACGAGTTCTACGAGAGAGTGGAGGAATTCTTCGGCAGACTCAGAGGTAGAATGTATGAGATGAGGTCCCTCCTGGAAGATATCGACGAAGGCGCTCTCACGCCTCTTACCACAGTCCAAGTCCAGAGAAACCGGATGATCGTGACGGCAGACCTCCCCCTAGTGGAGCCCTCTTCCATCAAGGTGGAGCTGCTGGACCCAAAGAGGCTCTACATAGAGGCAAAAATGACGGGGTCGGTCTCCTCTGATGATCTGAACACCTCCCTCCCACCCTGCAGCTTCGAGTACCTCAAGACAAATGTTGATCTTCCCCTTCCGGCTAAGAAAATATCCTCTATAAACCTCTACAGAGATATACTCGAGGCGGTCCTGTCTCTCTGAGGCCTTAACCTTCAAAGCCTTTTTATATAATTTAAAAAATACTTACCTTTGAATATGACAAGTGAAACTTCACCTTTTGATGAGAGGATCATATCAGCTGTCGAGAAGATAGGGCCGAGCGTCGTCAACGTCGGCACCGTCCTCATGATACAGCACCAATTCCATGTTCAACCCATCAGCGGAATGGGTTCGGGAGTCATCACCGACTCAAACGGGTTAATCATTACCAACCGACACGTCGTGGCCAAGGCGAGGAAGATGACGATTTCAACGGCTGACGGCCAAAAATTCACGGCTAGGGTTCTGGGTGCAGACGCTAACACTGATGTAGCCGTCCTCAAAGTGGACGCCGAAGGATTGCCGGCTGCTGAGCTGGGAGACTCTGATAAACTCAAGGTGGGGCAGCTCGCCATCGCCATCGGAAATCCTTTTGGACTTGTTCTTGGGGGACCAACAGTCACTACAGGAGTTATCAGCGCCCTCAACCGCCATATACAGACTAAAGATCGAGTCTTTGAGAATTTGATTCAGACCGACGCGGCCATCAATCCTGGAAACAGCGGAGGCCCTCTCGTGGATACCAGAGGGAAGGTTATAGGAATCAACACCGCCATGATCCCCTACGCGCAGGGCATAGGCTTCGCCATACCCATAGACACGGTGAGGAAGGTCGCCGAGGAGATTATCGCCTACGGAAGAGTTGTTAGGCCTTGGCTGGGCTTAGTAGGCATCAGCATCACTAAGAGACTGGCCTACCAATATAACTTGCCTTCTGAGGCAGGGGTCGCCGTGGCTAGGGTGATTCCTAACAGCCCTGTAGATAGAGGGGGGATATCGGAAGGAGATGTAATTGTTGAGGTCGACGGCGTCGAAGTAAAGTCGATGGAGGACCTGCAGAGGGAGATAAGTAAGAAGAAAGTCGGCGAAACTGTTGATATGGTCCTAATACGGGGTGTCAGGAGAGGAGTCGCCAAGGTTGTTCTCGGCGAAACACCACAACCTTAATCTCAACCGTATAGAGTCGCTGGCGCGTCTATAGCTTCCATACTAAAACAGAAATCAGAGAAATTTGTGATACCAGCGTGATTCGATTAGAATCCTAGTGTATCAGTCTATGAGTTGACTCAAAATAAACACTTCTAAGCCCTTCAGGTGTACCAAATCTTGATACCGTAAAACTTAAGTATAGACCACGAAACTACTTTGTTTATTCTATAAGAATAGCGGTGAATACGATGAAAGAGAAAATTTTGCTGGTAGCAACATCTGCGATAATCTTAGCTTCCCTGCTAACTGTACCGCTCGTTGTGAGCCAAGCACCCGATGTACGATACGGTGGAACATGGGTTGAGGGTTTGCAGATTGATATTTCGAATTTCAACCTAGCTACACACACTCACTCGGAATCTCATATGGTGGGCAGTCAAATCCTTCAACCATTAATTGAACATGATCGCGGTTTGAATCCTATTCCGAATCTGGCTGAGAGCTGGGAAGTCTCTCCTGATGGAACAAAGGTTACATTTCACCTTCGCAAAGACGTCGTATGGCATGACGGAACACCCTTCACTTCCGCCGACGTCAAATACACCTATGAAGAGGTGATGAGCCAATATCAGCCAGGTGGAAAGATCATCCTAAAGGGTCTCATAAGAGTAGATACACCTGACCCATACACTGCGGTGGTAGTACTTGAGACACCAGTAGCCCCCTTCTTCCACTACTCAGGCCCATACTACGGCAACATACTGCCTAAACATCTGTACGAAGGTACTGATCCTCTTGAAAATCCAGCTAACTTTCAGCCGGTGGGTACAGGGCCCTTCATATTTAAGGAGTGGAAGCGCGGCGAACGTGCGATCGTGGAGCGTAATCCAAACTACTGGAAACCAGGTCAACCCTATCTTGACAGGATGATTTTTGAGGTTATGCCCGACCCTAGAGCGCAGAGCATAGCCTTCGAAAAAAGAGAACTGAGCGGCATGCACTCGCCAGGTGGATTAAGCCCCACCGACTTTGATCGTCTAGCAAAGATACCAGGCGTGAAAGTCGAGCGAGGAGGAAAAGAGTCGATATCCAGGATAGCTGCTTGGCAGATATTAAACTTCAACAACCCTATTCTGCAGGATTTAAAGGTTAGACAAGCCCTAATGCACACATATGATATTGAAACATATAACAGAGTAGCGTACTTCGGCATCTCAAGACCAGCCTATAGCTACTTCCCAGATGGCATTGAGTGGTGCTTTAACGAAGCACATAGCAAATACCTTAAGGAGAATTATCCATACGACATAGACAGGGCAAACCAAATCCTTGACGACGCAGAATATCCTAGAGGGGCAGATGGAATCAGGTTTGAGCTCACAGAGATGACGTGGAAGGAATACGTACTGGAGACAAAGGTGGTGGAACTATGGAGAGAAGACTTGAAGAAAGTAGGAATAGATCTCAAGATACGAATTATCGACAAAGCTACAGGCGTTGCCTGGCTAGCAGACATGACCTATGGCGACATCTATACCGCTGGTCTCTGGCACGGACCCGACCCAACAGTCTCAATGGCACGATGGCTAATTAGCGAGAAAATCGGTGGTAAATGGGTTGGAAACCATGGAGCCTATAGTAACCCCAGGGTGGATGAACTATTCGACATAGCTTTAACCAACACAGACGTAGAGATACGAAGCAAGGCCCTATATGAGGTACAAGACATCTTAGTGCAAGACCTTCCATACATTCCGGGAATGTACTACTCCGAACCAACCGTATACTGGGAGGACGAATTCGGCGGCATCCCAGAAGGACCCTGGGAGCGCGGTGGACAGACCTTCGACGAAATATACTGGAAAAAAGGCACTCCTCCACCAACACCCACACCAACACCCACACCAACACCCACACCAACACCCACACCAACACCCACACCGGGACCTGGCCAACCTGGTCCACCGGGTCCAGCCGGTCCAGCCGGTCCAGCCGGTCCAGCCGGTCCTGCCGGTCCAGCCGGTGCTGAGGCTCCAATAACTTATCTCGCTGCAGCGATTATCCTGTCGATTATAGCTCTTATCGTAGCTATCTACGCAGCAGCCAAGAAGCCAAGTTAAACCGACTACCCTTTCCTTTTTTTTCTTTTACCTCGAACAGGGGCAGATTAGAGAAGAGAGTAGTTAAAATATATACTAATATTTAAGAAATTTTAATTAGCGTTGAGGAACCATTAATATGGAAATGAAGTTTCTATAGTCTGAGGTATTTTAAATGAGTGCTCAACTTCAAAGGTATATTTTGAGGAGAATACTTCAGAGTGTCCCCCTGATTTTCCTAGTAATTATTTTCATTTTTCTTTTAATTCATTTGGCTCCTGGTGATCCAGTTCTTATCTTTGCCGGTGAATTTGGTGATGAAGAGTTTTACGCACTTATGAGGAAAAAATGGGGATTAGACAAGCCGATTTATGAGCAGCTCTATATTTATATGCGGACGGTATTGCAAGGAGACTTCGGATTCTCATATTACTACCAGCGTCCAGCGATGGAGGTGATTCTTGAAAGATTCCCTAACACCCTAATATTGATAGCTGGCGCCATATCCATTTATATTCCAGTTGGTATGGGTTTGGGCATCTTAGCTTCGCTTAAACCTCAATCTCCACGAGATGCCGTTATCAGCTCTTTCACCCTAATAGGCTTCTCAATGCCGATTTGGTGGCTTGGAGCGCTTCTCCTTCTCATTTTCTCATTGTGGATTCCTTGGTTCCCATCCTATGGTATGATGCCTGCGGGGGCTGAGCTAGGCTTTTTTGAAAGCACACTGACGATACTTTACCACCTTGCGCTGCCAGCAATAACTTTAGCGATGTTTTACCTCGCTATTACAACGCGTCTAACTAGGGCTAGCATGTTGGAAGTTCTTTCGAAAGACTTCATAGTTACAGCTTGGGCGAAGGGGCTAAGTGATAACAAAGTAATATTTCGCCACGCTTTAAGGAATGCTCTCCTTCCCGTGGTCACATTAATTTTTGTTAACCTGGGCTACATGCTCGGTGGAGCTGTTTTAACCGAAACCGTCTTTAGCTGGCCTGGGATAGGTAGGTTAATGGTTGAGGCGTTAAGTGGACGTGACTACAACCTTGTCACAGGAATCTTTGTCATAGTCTCAAGTGGAATAATACTGTTAAACCTGTTTACAGACTTATTATACTGTTTAATTGATCCTAGAGTGCGTTTTAGGTGAGCTAAGTGAACCCACGAGTTGAAAGATTCATGCGCTTCTGGAGGCTGTACCGAAGAAGTAAGCTGGCCGTGGCAGGGTTATTTATCTTGGCTGCCATCGTTATTTCAGCCCTGTTAGCTCCACTATTCACTCCATATGACCCATTCCAACTGGTTGGGAAACATATCGTTCCGCCACAACCCGGTTTTCCGATGGGGACGGATGATATGGAAAGGGATGTTTTCACCGGCGTATTGTACGGTGCTCGCACTTCATTGTTTGTGGCGGCTACGGCGATGTTGATTTCACAGAGTCTCGGTGCGATGATGGGCGCTGTATCGGGTTATTCCGGAGGATTGGTCGACGACGTGCTGATGCGCATTACAGATTTCTTCCAGATTATCCCCCGTTTCTTCCTAGCCTTGATCATAGCCGCATTCATAGGACCCTCAACTTGGAACATAATTTTCGCAATTACTGTAGTAAGTTGGCCGAGTCCCGCTAGATTAATTAGGTCTGAGACCCTTACTCTGAAGACGCAGACATATGTAGAAGCAGCTAAGGCTCTGGGAAGTGGCTCCTTTAGGATAATATTCAGAGAAGTTCTCCCGAATGCTCTACATATCCTTATAGTCAACGCATCCCTTACAATGGGTCACGCGATTCTCTTAGAATCTGGACTCGGCTTTTTAGGCTTAGCCGATCCCAGCGTTATGAGCTGGGGATATATGTTGTATCGAGCCATGGCTACCTTAAGAATTGCGTGGTGGCCGCTGTTCTTTACCGGTCTAATGGTCTTCTTAACAGTTTTTTGTGCAAACGTCATCGGAGATGGATTAAACGACGCGCTCAACCCAAGAATCGCGTTTAGAAGGGCCAGGAGGTAGCAAATTGAATCCTACACTCGCTCCTATGCGCGAATCCTTGCTTAAAGTAGAAAACGTGAAACTATCTTACTCTTCAGAATATGGCTCTGTAAGAGCTGTTGACGGCGTCTCCTTCGACATCGCCGAAAAGGAAGTCATAGGTCTTATCGGGGAGTCAGGATGTGGAAAGAGCTCCGTAGCATTAGCCATAATGGGGTTAAATCCAGGAGCGAGAATCGAGGAGGGGAAAATCCTATTTCAAGGGAAGGATTTACTGAAGCTGTCGAAAAAAGAAATGCAAAAAATTCGTGGAAATTCTATATCGATGATATTTCAAGACCCCATGACTTACCTCAACCCTGTTATGAGAGTAGGAGATCAGATAATAGAAATCCTCATAACCCAGGATCCATCTCTAAAAAAAGAAGAGGCGCGAGCACGAACCATCGAGACTCTAACCCAAGTTAGACTCACCGAAAAAGTTCTAGATTATTATCCCTTTGAGCTCAGCGGTGGAATGCTACAAAGGATCATGATCGCAATGATGCTTGCTCCGAAGCCTCAAATGGTCATAGCAGATGAGCCCACCACAGCCCTAGATGTAACCATACAACTACAAATCCTCAATCTGCTCAACTCCCTTCAGAAAAGTGAAGGCATCTCTCTCCTGCTGATTACACATGATCTAGGGATAGTAGCAGAAATCTGCGATAGAGTTTATATGATGTACGCCGGCAAGATCGTTGAAAACGCCGATGTATACACGATTTACGAGAGACCTAAGCATCCCTATACAGCGGGATTGATAGGCTCCGTGCTAACCATCGATGAATATAAAGAAGAACTCCCCACGCTTTCAGGAGACGTTCCTGATCTAACGGACCTCCCCTCTGGTTGCCGATTCCACCCTAGATGCGAGTATGCTAAAGATATATGCTATAAAGAGGAGCCGCCGCTGATAGAAATTGATCCTGGACACCAGGTTCTTTGCTGGCTTTATAAGTGAAAGAAAAATGTCATCAAAAACTATACTCGAAGCAGAAAACCTCACAAAATATTTCCCTCTTGTAGGCGGATTCATGGGGAAGCAGAAGAGTTACGTAAGAGCCGTAGATGACATCAGTTTCAACATCATGGAAGGTGAAACCTTCGGACTTGTTGGAGAAAGCGGATGTGGCAAAACAACCACTGGAAGGCTTCTATTGAGACTTATTGAACCTACGGCGGGAAAAGTGATTTTTCAGGGGAAAAACATACCCGTCCTGGATAAAGATGAATTGTTAGATCTTCGAAAGGAGATGCAGATAATTTTCCAAAATCCCCACGCCTCCTTCAACCCTAGGAAGACTCTCAATCAGATACTCAGCGATCCTTTCATAATCCAAAAAATCTCTGATTACAAGCACAGAATTAGTGAACTTCTTGAGATAATTGGTCTAACTCCAATCCACAAATTTATCAACAGATTTCCCCACGAATTAAGCGGAGGACAAAGGCAAAGACTCGGAATTGCACGGGCAATAGCCCTAAACCCTTCCTTCATCGTTGCGGATGAACCCGTTTCATCCGTAGATATGTCCATCAGAGCTCAGATCTTAAACCTAATGAAAGACCTCCAAAAGAAGTATGGAATTAGCTACCTCTTAATTACCCACGACCTATCTGTCGTAAGGAATGTGTGCAGTCGCATTGCTGTAATGTATCTCGGTAAAATTGTAGAATTAGCAGGTGTTAATGAACTTTACAGCCACCCCCTACATCCTTATACAAAGGCTCTACTCTCCGCCACTCCTATACCTAACCCCAAGAGAACTAGATCCAGAGAACGTATACTTCTCACGGGAGACGTGCCATCAGCAATAAACCCGCCGCCAGGATGTAGGTTCCACACTAGATGCTCCGTGGCAACACCACAATGCAAAAAGGAAGAACCACAACTAGTAGAAGTTAAGAAAGGCCGCTTTGTAGCCTGCCATCAAATATAACACAGCACCAGCGACGCTAGTAGGTGTTATTGGAAGGAGAAATTTTACGAAAAAAAAATGTACAAACGAAAACTTAAATTGGAAAAAGAAATTTTTTATGATGATGCTAAAATGACGGTGATTAATCCCATCCATAAAGGAGTATATCCTGCCATACAAGTACCCTTTAATGATGATTACAGTGTCGATCAAGAGGATTTAAGAAGATATTCAAGGTGGCTGTCAAGTTTTGATGGCATAACGGGCCTAGTAGTGAATGGCCACTCGGGTGAGATAACTTCCCTTAGACCAAGTGAAAGGAATCAGGTAACAGAGATAGTTGTTGATGAGGTTGGAGAAGTGATGCCGGTTATATCAGGCGTTCTCTGCGAGGGTACTTTAGAATCTATCGATCACGCCAGGGATGCTGAAAAAGCCGGAGCTAAAGGCATCTTATTGATGCCTTCACACCATTGGCTAAGATTTGGTAAACATAAAGATGAGGCTGAAAAGTTTGTTAGAAGCGTAGCCTCATCAATAAATATACCAGTAATCATCCATCAATATCCTGCTTGGACAAAAGCCTCCTACTCAACCGAAGAATTACTAAGTTTCGTGAAAATACCCGGTGTTGCAGCTATCAAAATGGGTACAAGAGATATGTCGAGGTGGGGACATGACTATCGTGTTCTTAAAGCTAATGCGCCAAACATTCAAATTTTGTCATGCGTTGACGAATATCTCCTACCTACCCTCATCGAGGGAGCTGACGGCGCACTAATTGGATTAGCCGGTTTTGTACCAGATCTCATGGTATCATTGGTCAGGGCTGCTTTTGATAATAATCTTGAAGAAGCGAAGAAGATCAACGATAAAACCTATCAAGTGACGAAGATGATTTACCGATTTGGGGAGCCTTCAGGCAGCGCTCACCAGAGAATGAAGGCCGCTATGAAGATGTTAAATATTTTAAGAACAGATATCGTACGTCCGCCGTTGATTCCATTGAATAAAGACGAGCTTTCAATGATTAGAGAAGATCTCACCGCATGCAAATTTTTAAAGAATATAGAAAGAGATAAGATAACATATCACCAACCCAGTTTTTGATCCTTTTGTTTACTATATGCACATTGAAAGCTTGGTTGAATTATCTACCTTCGCGGCTGACAATCACTGAATTAGGTTTTTCCTTCCGCTTCATCTGAGAACCCATGAATCAAGAAAGACATATAATGTCGGTTAGACAATAAGGTGCTTCGAGGCTTTCTTTATGCCCACTGTAGATTTGATCATAAAAGGAGGAACCATTTACACTGCCAGCGGACTTCAGAGAGCCGATATAGCTGTGGATGAGGGCAAAATCATCGCCTTAGGAGGCGAGTCAGTCCTCCCAGAAGGGGACAGAACGATTAACGCTGCCAACAGGATAGTGGTGCCAGGGCTGATCGACACTCACACCCACTTAAGGGATCCAGGCCTTACCCATAAGGAAGACGTGACCACAGGAACTATGGCTGCAGCGGCTGGTGGGATCACACTCGTTGTGGCTATGCCCAATGTGAAGCCGCCTATAAACACCCTTGAGAGGTTCCTGGCACACATAAGTGATGCAGATAAAAAAGCGGTGGTGGACTTCGGAGTCAATCCCTCAGCAACTATCGTGGAAGAGATCCCTAAGCTGGTCGACGCCGGCGCCATGGCCTTGAAACTCTTCATGGTGTCAGACATCGAACGAGACTATCCCCACATGCCCGGGATCGGCGTAGCGGATCACGGACTAATGTTTGAAATCTTTGAAGCCGCTGCCAAAACAGGTAAGGTCTTGATGGTTCATCCTCACGACCAGGAACTTTCAGCCTACCTCGAGTCCAAATTTATAAAAGCAGGGAAGACGGATGCATGGTCTTACCATGAGTCCTTCACCTATGCCGACAACCTGATATGGAGGACTGCAGTCGCCACCATAATCCTCTTAGCTGAAGCTACAGGAGTGAGACTCCACATCATGCACATGTTCTCCAAAGAGTGCATTGAGATGTTGCGGCAGGCCAAAGCCCGTGGACTGCCCATAACGGCCGAAACAAACCCCTGGTCTCTCTTCCTAAACGAGGACGACGTCAAAAAGATGGGTCCCTATGTCCTAGGCTACGGCGTGCTCAAGAAGGATACCCCATGGATATGGAGAGGAGTAAAAGATGGAACCATAGACATCATTGCGACAGACCACGCACCTCACACCAGAGAGGAGAAAGAAGTGGGGTGGGAGGACATGTGGAAGGCGCCAGGCGGTGAACCCCATCTGGAACACTACCTCTCTCTTCTCCTGACAGAGGTCAACAGAGGTGCCATATCCCTAGAGAGAGTCGTCGATCTATGCTCTGAAAAGCCTGCGAGGATTTTCGGGCTCTTCCCCAAGAAGGGCGCCATCCAGGTGGGTTCCGACGCTGACCTCGTCATTCTCGATATGAAGAATGAGGCTACCATAAAGAATGAGGGACTACACACTAAGTGCGGATGGACGCCTTATGCGAGACGCCGCGTGAAGGGGACCCCCATCCTGACAATGGTGAGAGGACACACCGTCATGGAAGACGGCGTCGTTACCGGCAAACCGGGTTACGGCCAATTCACCAGACCAACACGTTAATAAATTCTCCTTTTATGAGTATATTACCGTAAATAAGGTGATCTGTAAAGGGACTTCAATTAAATTATCTTCAGGAAGCGGATATCTTTTAAGTGGCTTCTTTAAAGATAGAAAACTCTTTATGGCTTGGGAACAAGTCTAGGGGTATACTGATAACTTGGCGTGGGCCAATTGTATTTCTTTCGCTGTATGAGTCGATACATGTTCGCATGCTTCTTTGCTTCCCACCCCAATCCACTACTTGTTAGGACTGTCGCATCAAAATCTTTAGCTACAACGTAACCCTTGTTAATAGCGGTTTCAATCAGTTCTTCACCCTTCTCGGTTCTGATCAGGGTTGCCGTCCATCTTGGATTATCTTCCGGGATGGAGGTGAGAATATCACCTGCAGATATGTCGGCGGACTCGGCGCTCCAGTCGACACACATCAAGCATCGATCGCGTTTATAGCTGGATGCACCAAGAAAATGCCATGTATAATCATGCTTGCTCGCGACGTACCTTGTCTCGCCATCCTTTGTTGTAACACAGAGGGATCCAGGCCACTTGCCTCCTCTATAATCCATGCAGATGACTTCATCCACCGAATCGACTTTGCCGAGTTCCTTTATCATATGTTCTGTGCCCTTAAAGTAATAGTTAGCCGCGCAGAACAAACCTATCATAAAGGTGATGCTGTCCACCAATTTCTTAGGCTTATTATACATTTGCATCTTACGTAACGCATGTATGTGACATGGGCAGCCTACCACTCCAATTTTTTCAAAGTTTCTCTTGTATACCTCCCTCAACAACGCATTTATTGGAACTACGACCATCGCTGTTCTAACAGGCTTCGCAACTTCTGAAGGGGATGATGCAATCATCGGTTTACATCTCCAAGGACGCTCTTCATCCCAGCCAGCGATGAGAGCGCCGTCAATTATTTTCTCTTCAAGCGCGCAATTGAGCAGAGCAGATACAACCCCACCACTACTGGAGCTTTCTCTAATATCTCTTCTTGATGCATATCCTCTAAGACTTCTCTTGTAAATTCCTAACGGCTCTCTATCTACATCACGATCTCTTTCAAAGATCATTCTATCAAGATCGCGTAAGGGAACATCACGTCCTGGGCAGATTTCATAACAGAGTCCACAGGCATTACATTCACCAATCAACTCTGGTTCAGGTTCATCTAGCTCATAATTCATCCTAATGATATCTATTGGACAAATACCAGCACAAGTCCCACAAGATGTACAGAGACCTACATCTAAAACATCGCAGTCGAGATCTTCAAATTTTTTCTTTTCATCCATAGAAATTACCTAACAAACAAAGATTAAGAGAAGGATCTAATAGTTATCCTCAACAGAGTACTTCGCTTTAAGTTCTTCCTTTCGCATTTTCCGTTATCCATCTCGAGATGGCCTTGTCCTCTTCGAGGCCTGAGCTGTTCATAACATGGATCTCTCTACCGTCCAACCTCACCACTGGTTCGAACTTCTCCATAAAAGTATAAGCTACATTGTAGTGAATCTTCCCTCCTAGAAACTCCTTGGCCCCAGTCTCTGTTGTCAAGAGGTGTGTAGGAACCGTTTTTACGAAGAGGACGCCGTTACACCAGTATAGCCTAGGTACCATAAGCTGAGAAGAGGCGGCGATCACCATCCGGGCTAGGTCGCTGGGGGTTTTGAAGGGCCATAAGCTGTGTAAAACTACCTCTTTCTGAGATGGATCAAGGGTCACTTTGAATGCCATCGGCTTATTCACCTTCAATCTTTTAATCCATCAATCTACACTTAGGTTTTACTCGAATCTCATGAATGTTTTTTCAGGAGACTTAGTATAAATGAATATAATAATATCATCCCAAGACTTATTAAATCGTAGGAACCTACCTGGAGTGGTGATGCATCCAGTTGGTTGTAAAGATCATCGAAATTATCGGTTCCTCCCCTAACAGCTGGGAAGACGCTTTGAAGAACGCGGTCTCAGAGGCATCCAAAACTGTACGAAACATAACGAGGGTCGAGGTTAAGGCTCTCGACGTGAGCGTTGAAAACGACAAAGTCATCGAATTCCGTGTAGATGCCCGGATCTCATTCACGGTTGAGAGATAGCCCGATAGCCTCAAACGACTTAAACTTAATCGTAAGTCATTAGGCTTATTTGAAGCTGGTCAAACCAACTACTTTTAATCTCTTTTTCTCCCCTCGTATCTAAGTAAAATATCCTCCCAGTCAACCCTCCAAATGACAAAGACCACGACGATGAGCAAAACGGTGGTAATTACAGCTGAGATGACAGAAACCAGGCCGGCCTCTCCGCCTAATAAGGTAAGTATTAGTTGGTTGTAGACTTGACCCCCTTGAGCGAGGAGGTAGGACATCACAACCTTGCCAAGTAGAGAGGGTATGAGGGCTTTCCAAAGGGGGTAGTGCAGGAGGCCTAAAGGTATAAAGATCAAGTCGTCGGGCAGTGGAGTAAGGGCGAAGAAGAAGATTAAGAGAGGGGCCATATATCCATACCTCGTTAAGAGTAGGAGCATCGCCTCGAGCCTCTTCTTTCGGCTCTCACTAACGAGTCCATGGGAGGCGTATCCGATGATGTACCCAAGGATCTCTCCCAGAGCCGAGCCTAAGCCAGCCGTTAAGGCTAACAAGGTGATGTCCATCTCGCCATAGGCCCCGAGCCAGAATATTACTATTGTGTATGGAATGGGAATGATGATGGAGGCGGCGCCGATTAAACTCAGAAGGAAAACTCCGAGGTAGCCCAACCTCGCTGCCAAGCCGAAGAACCAATCCTCAAGATTTAATGAGGCCTCCTGTACGCTAAATGATCCATAGAGGTTCGTCCGAGAGAAGACTTGCACATTGCCTAGAAACAAAAACATACTAAGGGCTAACAGGTAAACAACTATTACCCACTTCCGGTTATGGCATACATTCGTTACCGACAAAGACAAAGCACTTATGAGACAGGGGTTCAGGCCATGGTGGATAGGACTTCCACCTCAAGATAAGGAATTATAATTGGAAGCGAGATATATGTAATTAGTGGACAACTATCTAGTCGTAGCTTTTTTTTCTCTCTTAACCTTTTTCACCCATGTATTTGTAAATACCTGTCGGAGAAACCTTTTTATACATCGAGACTATCTAAATATAAAGATAAAAAATTATATGTGTCCCCTCGACTCCCCTACTTATTTCGACGGGGCAAGAAATATCCTGATTAACTGAATCATAAACGATGAGACTTTACCGCTTATGATGTGATAAGCCGTGATCCCCTCGAAGATTTTTCTAAAATTGGCCGAACTCTATGCCGGAGAGAAAGGTAGTTCCATCGTCAAGTATCTACTAAGGAAAAAGGAGGCCACCGACGAGGAGATCAGCCGGGCCATGGGACTCCACGTAAGCGACGTGAGGAAAGTCTTATATGAGCTCGACGCGAGAAGCGTCGTCTCCTCCATTCGAGATCAAGACCCAGAAACAGGGTGGATAACCTATTTCTGGTATGTCCCTGCCGACGAGGTTGAAGGTACACTTTATAGTATCAAGAAGAAAATCCTCGAGCGATTGGAGAAGAGATTGGAGTATGAGACCTCAAACGTCTTCTACTGGTGCGGAAAGCCAGATTGCGCAAAACTCACTTTCAGCCAATCCGTGGACAACGTGTTCAGGTGTCCGCAATGTGGTGCACACCTGAAACCCCATGACAACTCCGAGTTGATCGCAGCTTTGAATTGGGCAATATCTCAGCTGAGGGTAGAGTTGGAGAAGCACTTTGTGATGTGATTACGAACTAGCACCAATACTTATCTTTCTGAATTCGAAATCTATTTTTTAGATTTCGAATGATAAGGAGACTTATCATCCATATCTCAATCATATCTTTTATCATCTTACTCTTTGCTCCGCACATAGTCGCTCTCAACGTCCGCCATGGGCCGATTCCTGGAGGTTCTCTGGTACTGGAGAAGGAGAAGCTCTCAAACTTACTGGGCGACTTGGCCTTTGAGCTCACCGACTTAATGGATATAAAAGGCGTTGGAGATGCCTTGAGGCAGATCCGAGATATCAAGATACTCCTGAGGGAGGAGAGATACTTCGATGTCCAGATAAGGCTGAGCTCCCTTAAGAACGATCTCTTGGAAATCACACCGGAAATCATGGATAGGAGGCCCCAAGCCCTCCAGCTGCTTGCGGCCATCTACTCTGTGCAGATGGAGGAGATAGGGGAGATAAGTCTGGATAACTCTTCTCTCATAGCCTTCCTGAACGTGTTGAGCGAGGTCGCTGAAGATTTTGGAGCAAACAAAAAGGTGACTACGCCCCCTGTTGGACTCGGAGATATGAGTTCGGCGTTGTCGTTGCTCGATGAGGATATACTCTATATTCTGCTAGAGGAAGAGGCCTACAAAGGGATCTTCGTCGAGGAGACCGCCACCCTCAACCTGAGGATGAGGGGCATCGGCGAGCTAGTGAGGGCCCTACTTAAGTTCAAGGAAAGTGGGGTAGGCCTAACGCTTCCGTTAAAGATGGATACATACAGCTCAGATTTCTTCGTAAGCCGGATTGAAACAGAGTTTGACTTCGCCGCCCCCTTCCAGCTGGGCTGGGATCTGTCTGGTTTAGACATGATCTTTCCTTTCTTCGCCATCCTGATCGCCGCCATAGTAGTCTCAAACCCCCTCAGGAAAGCTTATCTCTCGAAAATTCGACTCCCGTTCAGAAACCCTCTGAGGAGGAGACCTATCAAGGAGATTCCCCCTGAAGACCCAAGAAAGAATATTGAGTATCTATACCGCAAGTTTGTTTCATTGCTCTCTTCCAGAGGCTTCGTCAAAACCCCCTGGCAGACACATAGAGAGTTCGCCGCTTCCCTCGATGGCCTAAGCGAATACCCTCTTATCAAGGAAATAACGGAGATATATGAGCACGCTGTCTTCTCTGGGAGAAGAGTGAAGGAAAGCCTCGCTGCGAGGTGTAATGAAGTTGTCGACTCTTTGATCCCACTTATCCACGAAAATGAATCTTAAACTCCTTATACCCATACTTGCATTGCTCGCATTCTTAGGGGCCCTCCTCTACTCCACCAACAAACTCATCCCGATATACGCGTCTACCAGTGGACCCTTCAACCCGGGATGGAACGGAACCTCTCTCTTCTACTCCCTGCTGGAAAGAAAGGGCTACGAGGTTACGAGCCTCGAATACTTCTCAGATCTAGAGAAGATGAACGACAAGGTCCTTCTCATAAGCGTGGGACCCGACTCAGGATACACTGAGATAGAGGTGGAAGAAATAGCTAGACGTCTGTCCATGGGTGACCTCTCTCTCCTCGTGGCCGACGAGGGAGGAGCGGGATCGATACTGAACAGATTGGTAGGAGTTAAGGTCGGCAAGGGACTGATCGTCGATCTGATCAAGAACCCAGAGAGACCTGAGTATCCGATAGTGACTTGTGAGATAGGAGATGAAAAATATGCTGTGATCCTGAACTACGCGTCTTGGATCGAAACCTACTCTAGGGGACACGGCAACTTCACCCTGTTGAGACCTACCTGCAGAGGAAGCCTCCTTAGCTGGGGGGACTCCTCCGGTGATTTGGTGAGAAACCCGGATGAATGGGCATCTTCGGGGGCAGTAGTTGCTCTCCTCGGAGAGCTGGAGAGCGGCTCTCGGATCGCGGTTTTGATGGACTCAAGTGTCTTCATCAATGGTATGCTTAACCTTGCCGACAACCTCAACTTCTCTTTGAGCTTGGTGAACTGGTTGTCTGACGGTGAGAGACCTCTCGTTGCCTTCGACAACTCTCACTACAACATGAGTTGCATTCCTCTGCCTGGGATGGGCAACATCATGCTCCTCGTCTTGACCAATGCCCAGTCAATATCCTCAGGGCTCGCCGAGAAGATTGCTAGTACACCGCTCTACCTTCAGCTATTACCCCTCCTCGTCACTGCCCTAATCCTTGGATACACCTTGACCACCTGGTACGGTACCAAGGGCAGTGGATCCGACACCCCTCCTCCCACCGCCTGGAGGGTGAAGAGTGCTCCTTTAGAAGTAGATTACATAAGGAGTTTCAATATACTCTGTAAGGCTGTCTCGGACGTTATGGAAAGGAGGTATAACTGTAGTCTCGATGAGTTGATCTCTGACCCCAACCTATTGGGTAGGATCGAATCAGCTACGGACTCATCGAAGAAAAGATTCTTGAAGGCTATGGACGAGTTGAGGTCCATGGATCACTTAAGATGGAGATGGAGGCTCTCAGCGTTTCTATGGAGAAAGAAGGTTAGGAGGCTCATCGAAGAGGTGGACGCCTTCATGCGCGAGATCGGAGAATAACGGAGCAGATCGACATGAAGATTGAAAACGAGGCTCATCCAACGTCGGGGGAACTAGATTATGCCAGGAGTGTGACGGAGAGGATCCATAGGGAAATAAGGAAGGTTATCGTGGGAAAGGAGAAGGTCATAAGACAGATCCTTCTAGGTCTATATTCTTCAGGTCACATCTTGTTAGAAGGAGTCCCCGGTGTCGCCAAGACCACCATCGTGAAGGCGATGGCCAAGAGCCTCGATCTCACCTTCAAAAGGATCCAATTCACCCCAGACCTTCTCCCAGCCGACATCATGGGGACCTATGTGTATGATCCTGCTACAGGTCAATTCAGCCTTAAGAAAGGCCCAGTCTTCGCAAACATGATGTTGGCTGACGAGATAAACCGCGCCTCCCCGAAGACCCAGTCGGCCCTTCTCGAGTGTATGCAGGAGGGACAGGTGACCATTGAGGGCAACACTATAGGCCTGCAGGAGCCCTTCATGGTTCTCGCCACCCTCAACCCCATAGAGGTCGAGGGCGTCTACCACTTACCTGAGGCTCAGCTCGACCGCTTCATCATGAAGATAAATATTGACTATCCGACGCCCTCAGAGCTGGTGAAGATCTTGGACAACTACTCAGAGATAAGCTCCTTCCATGTTGATCCTGTGGCAGAGATGGAGGACGTCTTAAGGCTGAAGAGGATAGCGGAAGAGATCTACGTGGATCATACCATTAAGGGATACATCGTGGATATCGTCGAAGCCACTAAGAAACATCCTAAGGTACAGCTTGGAGGAAGCCCCAGAGCCGCTATATCTCTTTTCACGGCCTCCAAAGCTCTAGCCCTCACTGAGGGTAGAGACTACGTCATCCCAGATGACATAAAAGAGCTGGTGCTTCCCGTCTTGATCCACCGTCTGATCCTTATGCCTGAGGCAGAGCTGGAGGGGTTAAAGGAGGAGGTTCTTATAGAAGAGATTCTGAGGTCGGTGGAGGCTCCTTGAAGATCACAAGAAGGGGGCTTGGCTTGACCTACACTGTGGGCATTCTGATCGCCCTAGGTCTAGTGGTCTACTCCGAGCCTCTCATCATACTGGGTGTGGCTATGGGGCTCTTCATCTATGCTTCAAAGCTCACTTTCGAGGTTAAGATGGTCGTCAAGAACAAGTTGGAGGTGAGAAGGACTCTATCGAAGACCTCTCTCTTCGAGGAAGAGTGCTTAGATGTGGACATAAAGGTCTTGAATGAGGCTCCTCTAGGCTTCAGCAACCTAGAGATCATAGATGAACATCCCCAATTCTTTGAGGTGGAGGACGGTAACGTCCACGCCTTTTTGAGAATTCCGACGGGCGGGGAAGCTGCGTTCTCTTATAGTCTTAACCCAGTTAGGGGTAGGTATCACTTCGGAGGCGTGAGGATGATTCTTAGGGATCCTTATGGACTGTTCTTTCTAGAGCACCATGTGGATCTGAAGGATGAGGTCCGCGTCTATCCATCTCTCAGAGACGCCGGAAGGGAGAGATCTCAGATAGCCAGAGGGATCAGTGTGCCGCTGGGATTAGGTCATCAGAGATTCAAAGGTGGAGGAATGGAATTAGCCGAGATTCGGGAGTACGTCTATGGTGACGAGTTCAGAAAGATCGAGTGGAAGTCCACGGCGAGGTTGACTAAGCTTATGGTCAAGGAGTTTGAGACTGACACCCAGACGAGCCTGGTAATGGTCTTAGACGCCTCCAAGACCATGGGAGTTGGACCAGTGGGACACACCAAGCTTGACTATGCGGCCAGGGCATGTGGGGTGCTCTCTAAGCACCGCCTTGGCAGAGGCGACCATGTTGGTCTCCTGATCCATGACGGGGTGGATGTCTTCTTCGTCAAGATGGGAAAGAGGAAGGATCAGCTCTACAGAATTTTAAGTCTCTTGGGTTTGGTCATGCCACAGAGCCAAGGCAAGGGAGGGCTAGCGGAGAGCCTGGAGAACTACTTGATGGATTTCAAAAGTCAATTGACAATCATCATTATCTCTGACTTGGAAGGCTTCAAAGATGATTTCGTTGAGGCCGTCAGGAGGCTTTGCGCCTTGAGACATCATGTGATAGTGGCTTCACTTTCATCCTCACCTAAGTGGAGGACAGGTGTTAAGCGTATTGACGAGGTTCTCTTGAGGCTCTACTCCATCGGCTCAGAAGAGAAAAGGATGGGGATAGAGAAGCTGAGGGAGAACGGTATCCCTGTGTATGAGGTGGAGCCTGAAGGGGTCACAGCTCTTCTACTGGGTAGAGTGGAGGAAATGTGGAGGAGAGAGACTCATGGGTAAGGTTCAACTGTGGGCCGGAAGAGGAATGTTCCCCATCCAAGACCTCCTACTACTGTTTGTCTCGGTAACCTTGATCTATAGATCCGATCTCTCCCCTTCCATTCTGCTCTATCTGATTCCATCTCTATTCATTTTTTCTCTCTTTTTGATCTTAACCAGAAGATATAGCTGGTTCATGATTTTTTTGGGGATCGAGTTCTCGGTTCAGGTGTTACACATCGGCGGTGTAAGCCTTCTTGACACCTTTATCTTCATCGCGGGGCTAGCCCTATCGATGTATTCGGACATGGCCCATCGTTCCTCAGAGATCAAGGAGGCGGGGATGGCGATCCTAAGGGTTGAGGAAACGTTCGGAAGTAAAGTCTTGAACGGCCTATACGACTACGGTCTAAACCTACTGTTGGTCTTCGTCTTTATGTGGCTCACTCTGTCGACTATAGAGGCCATAAGAGGCCTCCAAGAGGAGGCTCTCCTAGGGATCCTAACCTCACCTCTCAAGATCTACTTCTCAACCACCCTCGGATTAGTCACCCTCATCTTCTTCACCCTCTCGATCGTGGTGAGGCTAGCCTCCCAGTTCAAGGATATCATAGTGGCATATATGAGCCAACCTGTGCATTCTAGGGTGAGGGTTCTCGGAGAGCTCGGAGAACTGAAAGAAGAGACCAACAAGTGGCTGGGAGAGGAAGTCTTCCGTGCATCGAGGCTTTTGAGTATCCCAACGAGTTGGCGGAGTCTCCTCTTCATCACACCTATCCTGTTGGCCGTTGTAAGTATCTCCTTAATCCTGGGACCGACTGACTTCTCCGATGTTCTTCATGGTTGGCTTACAGGGAACCCCTACATAGATCCCTTAGCTGCTTACACTTCTGAGTTTGAGAGGTGGTTTGTTGATAAGAGCGTGGTCGCAGCGGTCTTAGTTGAGGAGGTCTTCAAGACGGTGGAGAACTTCTTGGAGTTCTTCGTGTGGTTGATGTGGGGTTAGACCGTGAGAGCGGGTTTGATGGAAAGATTCAGCCAGGTTATCGCTGTGGGACTGATAGTGGCATCGATTTACTTCTTCCTTTTGGGAGTGAACCTCATGGTGAGGCTGGAAGTGCTGGCCTCTCTACTCTCCGTTATGATTGGTTTCGTCCTCCTCTCCTATGGGGTGAACCTGCTCAGGGCCTACTTGGTAACGAGGGCCGCGTGGACCTCCAAGAAGCAGGAAGGAGGAGAAGTAGATGAATAGATACAAAGCTAACCTTTATCTCTAGTCATTGACCAGATATTGGGAGGACGAGACTCACCTTGAAAAAGAGACAACACCAAGGAGACGACACAGGAGAACTCATCAGAATCTTGAAAGACGCCGGATGTAAGAGAAACGTCATCAGACACACCATAGCGGTCTATGGGTTGGCTACTTTGCTGGCTACTAGGCTCTACCTGAGGGGGATCGAAGTCGACTTTGACTTGCTTCGAGTGGGTGTGCTCCTCCACGACATCGGTCGGGCTGAGACACATACAGTGAAGCACGGATATGTCGGAGCCCAGCTCGTCAGAGAGAGGGGGTTCAATGAAGAGATTGCCTGTATAGTGGAAAGGCACGTAGGTGGAGGAATAAGCAGAGAAGAGGCCGTCAAGCTAGGCCTACCACCAAGAGACTTCTTACCCAAAACCGTGGAGGAGAAGATCGTATGTTACGCAGACAAGCTCGCGGGTCCTCATAATGTGATATCTTTTGAGAAAGCCCTTCAAGGATTTAAGAGAGAGCTAGGAGCTGACCATGAGGCAATACGAAGGCTCAAGGAGCTACACTTAGAGATGGAAGGCCTACTTGACGGAGAGAGGATAGAACTGAGTTACAGAGGACCATAGCAATCATAGAATAGATTGAAATAGATGAAAAAATTGTTTGGTGTGAGAGAGGCTATCATGAAAGCGGAAAGTCCATCTTGTGGATAGATTCGAGATGGGGTTACGACCGTGGTTTTGAAGAGGAACGGCATTAGAGTTATTACGGAGGAGCAACTTTAGGAAAGGTATCCAAGAAGGGAAGGTTTCACGCAGATGCTTACTTAGCCTAAGTCACCTATCCATCTTGAAAAAAGCTTATGATAAAATTTTATATTATTTTTCTAGCTTTAGACCGAGTTCTCTATGTACCTTTTTTATAGCCTCCCATGTCTCATCTTCGATTAATACACCGTTTCTGATCCTCATCAGCCTTTCCCTATATTCTGGCTCACCTGGAACAATTATATTATCATTCCCCTTTACCCTAGCTGTATTCTTCACATGCCTTATGAGCTCGTCTATTCGGTTCTTAAATTCATCTATATCTAGGAAGCTGGAAATGTTTATCGTTATCAGAAATAGGCCATTTGGTATGCTTCCCTCCTTATATCTTTTAGAAAGCTCCTCGCTACGTACAGATCCGGACAGGGCTCCAGCCAATACCTCAGCTACCAGAGCGAGGCCAAATCCCTTGTATCCAACTATGCCGCCTAGAGGTAATATTGCACCTTTAGCTGAACCAAAAATTTTTCCTGGGTCTGTGGTTGGACGGCCTTCGCTGTCAATTATCCAGCCTTCTGGAATTCTTTCATGTCGGAGAAAAGCTATTTTTATTCTACCGTGAGCGACTGTACTCGTGGTCATATCTAAAACTATAGGGTTCTCTTGATTAGCTGGTATAGCAAAGCAAATCGGATTCGTGCCAATAACACCTGATGTTCCTCCAAAGGGTGCTACGCTTGTGCTAGGCGCACAGTTCAGCGTGGTGAAACCTATCATGTCATGCCTTACTGCCATCATAGAGTAGTCGGTTAATCTCCCAACATGATTACAGTTAAAAACGGTCACACTGCCTATACCGTTGTTCTCCGCTTTGTGTATTGCAATTTCCATGGCCCTTGTACCTATTACTTGACCGAAGCCCCAATTCCCATTCAACAAAGCAGTTCCAAGTGTTTCACGCACTACCTCCACTTTTACTCCAGGTTTTATGTGACCCTTTTGAATACTCTTGACATAAGGGACTAGACGAACAACCCCATGTGAGTCAACACCGCAAAGATTGGCTTCTACCATTAGATCAGACACGATCTTGGCCTCGTCAGATGGTGCTCCAACCGCTTCTAATACTCTTGTGCAAATATCCCTTAATTCCTCAGATTTGAAAATTGGCAGTGGCAAATACCCCCTTTAACATGTCTAATTCAGATAGCGTCTAAGTGTTGATATTAATTATGTCTTTATTCTCTCGTTTTGACAAAGGACAATAAACATCTCTCTTATGTTTCCATTTCTTCAACATCTTTAATCGGATATGGTTCTTTTCTGCTCAACTACAGCAATGGAGATTATATTTTAAACGAGATTATAGTATATTTGAAATGGGCCGGTGGTCTAGAGGCATGACGTCTGCCTTACGCGCAGAAGGTCGCAGGTTCGAATCCTGCCCGGCCCACTAAAGTTTATGAGAATATGTGAATGTTTTTTCTCAAATCTACGGTGTGTCTTCCCAAACGTCTGAAGGTTTCATTCAGGATTTTTGCTGGCAATTTCAAAATAAATGGTTTACTTGAATCTTTTAATTTTAAATTGTTAGAATAACCACTAAATAAAAACAAGATGAGGGCTCTTGTCTGTCTTGAAAAAAGAATATTCATTTAAAATGGAGGCAATTCCTCCCTACAGCTTTGAACTCACCGTTCATAAGCCTGCAGGTTGGTGGTGGTCTACACCTCATGAGGTCTTTGAAGACAATACTTTATGGACAGCAACAAGATTCAGAGATAAACTAATAGGTTTAAAATTGGAATCCTTAGGGACATTGATAGACCCCAAGATTCGATGCACGATCTTCTCGGATGAGGAAATCAATGATACTGAGAAGAGTGAGATTACTTTAAGGATAAAGAAGGCTTTGAGAACAGAGGAAAACCTCGAAGAATTTTACAAAATGGCTCGAAAGGATAATATCCTTAAGGACGTTATCGAAGATCTGTACGGGATGCGCACAAGAGGATGGCAAGACCTTTTCCCCACTCTTATGCTCGCAGTGACCCTTCAGATGGCTCCAATGAAGAGAAGCAGACAGATGATGAAGCTCTTAATAGAGAACTTCGGAGATAAAGTTTCTTTCGATGAGAAAACCGTCCTTTACTGGCCCTCCCCTCAAAGAATCACAGATGTGGGAATCGAGGAACTGAAGGCAAAGGCCAAGCTCGGTTACAGAGCCGAGAATCTAATATCCATCGCAGAAACTTTGACAAGGGGTTTCCCAAACATGGAGGAGCTTTTGGAGATGTCCCATCAAGAAGCAAAGAAGATATTATTAAATTTAAGGGGAATAGGGGATTATTCTTCGGAAATAGTTGTAATGGGCTTTCCTTTGGACATATGGAGCGCAAAGATCTTCCATGTCCTCTTCTTCGGTCGAGAACCAGAGTCTCCTCGAGAAGTAATCCAAGAATTGAAAAAAATTGCAGAGGAGAGATGGAAGATGTGGAAGGGGTATGCTTTTGTTTATGTGCTAAACGATCTACCTAAAATATCTAAGAGGATCAAAGCTGATTTAACCCGGTTTTGAAATCACATATAAGCCAGCTTTTTCTGTCCACAATTTGCTATGCCAGTTTATCATTCCGAGGTGACGGGATTCCTCAACATCCCTATGTGTTCTATCTCTCCCTCGACGGTGTCACCTGGTTTTATGATACACCTCTCTTGAACTCCCTCTGCTGCTCCACAAGAGATGACGTCTCCGGGTTCTAGTGGAAGACCCTCTGATATGTAAGCGATTACATGTTTGATGGTGAAAAGCATATCCTTCGTGTTATATTCTTGAACTGTTCTCCCGTTGATTCTCACCGTCACATCCAAATTCTGGGGATCAGGTATCTGTTCCTTTGGAACGAACCATGGACCGAAGGGTCCGAAGGTGGGGTAGCTGTCTGGTTTGAAGCTAACCATGTATCCCTCCCGAGCTGCCACGTCGATCACGTTGACATCGTTGAAAACCGTATAGCCTGCAACATAGTCGTAGGCCCGCTCCTCCGATATTCTGTGGGCCTCTCTTCCTATAACGATACCTAACTCTATTTGGGTCATGACTTTGTTAGATAAAAACTCCTTGGGGATCACTATTGGACCGCCATGGCTGTTTACAGTATGTTGATAGCCTTTAGGGCGGAAAATAACTTCTTTGGGAGGAGGCCTGCGAAACACGGTGGTCATCCCTTTGTAGGCATGCAATAACTCCAGTAGCTTAGGAGGCCTCGGCACTGGTGCCTTAAAACGGATCTCTTCGAAGCTGTAAAAAACACGTCTCTGGTCAGGAGCTACGGGATCCTCTTCCAAGAGCTTCCCTAAATAGTCTGAGGTCTCTTTCAGGGCCTTCATCGAGCTCTCTCCACCCTTAAGGATTTCGATCATGTCGGAAGGTAGCCGCACGTTAGATATCTCGGTAGGCCGATATTCTCCTTCAACCTCTTTTAAGAAAAGAGCGTAGCCTGAGTTCACATCCGCAACCTTCCCATCAATGAGGAGCCCAACCCTCTCCTCGCCTCCAACCTCAAAGGTCAGAATCTTCAACCAAACAGCCCTCCTCAATCTGAATATGTCCTTCAACCATGTTATTTAAACCTTCAAATAGGCGTCATACATACTCAAAAATGTTTTTCTATCCATTTACTCCGAGTTTAGTATCTACATATTTTTTTTTGAATGATGGATATAGTGTACTTATTTTCTCCGCAAACATATAATCCGACCGAATGATTTTTATCGTCTTAAATGACATGTAATTAGCATGCGTTTGAAAAAACTCCCCGTTCTCGTGGTGAGGGGGAAAACCATAACAGAGGTTTGGGAAAGATCCGTGGTAAAGACGTGGGAGGAAGGAATAGAGATTAAAACAGAGTACGACAAACCAGGAGATCCTCTGAGCAAGGACAGCACAACGGTCATGATCGTCGAAGAGCCTCTGGCCGAGCCTAGGATTCACCTCTCTTTAACAGGAAGCTTCTTGGATCTAGGGAAGTACAGAGAGGAAGTGATATCTGGTTATCTTGACCACCTTGTTGAGGAGGGTAAATTGCCCTACACCTATCATGAGAGACTCTTTAGCTACGGAGAAGTTGAAGACAACATTAATCAGATAAAATACATAATTGAAAAACTTTCAAAGATACCCCACTCAAGAAGAGCCCAAGCCATCACATGGAACCCTCGGTCAGACCCGGCAAGAGACAGTCCGCCGTGCCTACAGAGGATGTGGAGTCGATGTCTTAGAGATGAGGAAGGGAAGCTATATTTAAATATAAATCTGCACTGGCGTTCGAGGGACGCCTACAAAGCCGCCTTTATGAACATGTTTACAGTCACTGAACTCCAAAAGTTGATCGCCGAGGAAATCTCTGCGAAGAGAGGAGAAGAGGTTTTAGTCGGCCAATACATTGATATTTCTGACTCTTACCACATCTACGGACGCGACTTTGAGGACTTCGAAACAAGACTTTTGAAAAGCATGAAGAAAAGAGTCTTCTATGACAAAGACAACCGTCTCAACTCTAGGACAATTAGAAGCGATGACTCACTCATTGTCAGTGCATTTGAACAAGCAAAAAAAATGGTTCGGCCAAATCTTTCCTAGTTACGCTTAATCTTAAATCGATGAAAGGCTGGTTAATCCACTAAAGATCTGTTCGCCTTGAATAGTGAGATAATTTTCCTTCCTTCTTTTCAAGGAAAATGCTCTTCCTCCAATCTTCATCGTTTTGAGCGGGGTAGTCAGATCTGTAATGGCCACCCCTGCTCTCCTCTCTTAGCTCGCAGGCGAGTCTAACTATATCGATCAGTGCTAGCATCTTTCTTAACCTGATTACTCTCTTGAGGTCTCTAACGTCTTCAACTCTAAATCCCTCTGCTACGTCTTTTTTGAACTGTTCAAGTTTAGTTTTAAACTGCTTCAGGCTAGTTGCTTCTCTTATGGGGCTCAGATAAGTCCATACATACCTCTGTAGCCTCTTGTAGAGAGCAAGTGGGGAATTTTTACCATTGGTTAGGCCTTCTAAAGCCCAAAAATCAGCGATTTTATCTTCGTAAACCCCTTCACATATTTTATCCAAATTTATATCACATTCTTTGCTGTACTCAGAGGCGCTCTTTCCCGCTATCTCTCCAAATACCAAACACTCGGTTAATGCGACACCCGACATCCTGTTCGCTCCATGGAGGCCTCCTGCGACTTCACCCGCGGCGAAGAGTCCCTTGACCGAAGTCCTTGCCCTCTCATCGATAACCACTCCACCCATGGTGAAGTGTGCTATCGGGCTTATACCAATAGGCTTACCCCTCTCATAATTTTGATAGTAAGACAATAGTTTCAAGCAATAGTAACGGTTCCAATCCACCTCATTCACACCTGAAAATTCCACCATCACACTTTCACCCGAATCACATTCTCTTTTAAGGGCTAGTGTAAGTCTATCCCTATATCTCAGGATGGCTTCGTTGAGATCTATCTCTTCTTGGAAATGCTTTCTAAAAATGTCATCACCTTTGCTGTTCACCACCTTTAAACCCGCTGGGAAGGGAGGCGGCTGAAATATAGTCTCAGGGAGTTGGGGATCATCAAAACCCGGTACAAATTGTATAAATTCCATGTCTCTTAGTTGAGCTCCTGCCTCAAAGGCCAGTATAAGCCCATTCCCGGTGATTCCCGGTGGATTATCATTCCTAAGATATATACCTGCATAGCCTCCAGTGGCCAAAACCACTGATTTAGACCTCACTAAATACAGGGTGCCGTCGTCTGAGATGCCTAGGCAACCAACGCATGTATCGTCATCTAAGATGAGATCTACTAGCGTAAAATCCTCAACACACCTTATGCCATGAGCCTTTATCTCACGTGCCATTCCTGAGGCGAGGTGGTATCCCGCCATCCTCGCTTTTTCATCCGGAATAATTCCGAAGGTGTATTTATCTCTCTTCCATATGGGTAAGTGTATCTCTTCGCAAAGCCGCTTGAATATGGTGGGAGAAGTTTCAGCCACAGCCTTTACTAACTTCCTATCGTTGATATCTGCACCACATCTCATCACCTCAGATATAAATTCTTCGGGTGTAAACGTTTCTGATGGTAGAGTAATACCTCCTCCCGCCATTGTTGTTGCGGAAGACGCGCCAAGAGGAGAGTTGGACACAACTGTTACGCTTGATGTCTGGCGTTGGGCGGCTAACGCCGCAGTCATGCCAGCAGCTCCTCCTCCGACAACTAACACATCACACTTTAGTTCTCTAACTCTATCTTTTCGTATGATCATGATATACCAGCAATCCCATGCCGAAAACTATGGTATATAGTCGATTTGAAAAAGGTTGTGGAATGCTATTATACGAGTGTCTTAAAACATAACATGGAATGCCACCGACAAAGATTAACACCGAAATCTGTAACGGTTGTAATATATGTGTAGTAAAGTGTGTTGTAGGAAACATCGAGTTAATAAACAAGAAGGCAGTGCCTGGAGATGCATGTATCTGCTGTGGCATCTGTGTTGACATATGTCCAGTAGAGGCCGTTGATTGGAGTTCTTCCTTAACGGCGATCGAATAGGCTTCAAGCAAATAAAACCCTATCGAGATCCACAGCTAATTTAAAATATTAAATGTTTATTTATCGCCAGAGTTAAGAGTGCTTCGAAAAAAATGAAGATAAGAAAGTTGGAGACGACTCTGGTCGCAGTGCCGGTGACAAGGCCGCCAAGCGTAGGTATCGAGGAGACACGACCTGTGGGTGGAATGCCTACGTTCGGTAAGCATAAGATATTTGACTCAGAAGGAAAACTGAAACCACAGGTCTCCGCCATCGTGGAGATTTCCACTACTGATGGGTTGGTAGGCATCGGAGAGGCTTCTTTTCGATCCCCCCAGATGTACGAGATTCTAAAAACATTGATCGATAAGACGGAGCCAATATTACTAGGCAGAGATCCCTTCGATATTGAGAGGATCCGGAGAGAAATCTTTGAATCCTATTTCATGACACATCTTCATCCACATGTCGCCTGCTGGGCTACGATTGGTGTTGAGATGGCCCTCTGGGACCTAATGGGTAAAGTTTGTCAGCGACCTCTCTGCGATCTCTGGGGCGGAGCATATCGAAAGGAGATCCCCTACATGGGATGGGTTGTGATTAGCGACGATGTTGAAGACATGAAGAAACAAGCCAAAGAGTACGTCATCAAGGGTTTCAAAACCCTCTTTTCAAAGGTGGGGTTCACCTCTGAGATCGATGAGCGGGGCATAGAGGCTATCAGAGATGCGGTAGGCCCCGACGTAGAGATCAGAGTGGATGCAAACCAGGCTTGGTCTACCGGGGAGGCTATCAGGAGGATAAAGAAGCTGGAGAAGTTCGACCTCGAATTCGTCGAACAACCCGTCATTATGCGCAATGTAGACGGTTTGGCTTATGTGAGGAGAAGTGTAAACACGCCTATCTTGGCCCATGAGAGTGCATGGACATTTTATGATGCATTGGAGGTAATTAAGAAGGAGGCGGCAGACGCTCTACAGTTGGATCCAAGATTCGACTATGGTTTCTTGGCGATGAAAAAGGCGGCAGGCATGGCAGAAGCCGCTGGACTACCCATAGGGATGCATGGCTGGTATGTGACGGGAGTATCGATGGGTGCCTTCACAAATCTGCTCGCCTCCATTCCCAACGCTACAATAGCCAGCCAGACACACTATTATCACTTGGTCGACGATGTCATCAAAGAAGACCTCCTGAAATTTAGAGAAGGTCATTTAAGGGTACCGGAGGGGCCGGGAATTGGAGTTGAACTTGACAAAGATAAATTCGACAAGTACGCCGAACTCTACCGCACCTTGAATCGAAGTAGATACTGGTGTTAATTGCTGTGAAAGAATAAGTTCAATAACAGAGATAATCATTAAATAAATCTTGTTATTTAGGACTTTCTATGGTCTTTATACAATTGTTTAATCCATTATCTATTTTATAAACGAATACTCAAATTAAAAATTAAAAATTTATATATTTAAATATTTTAACAATTTTGTATTCGACGAATAGGTGGAAACTTGAGCTTCGAAGAGAGGAGAGAACGGGTTCTTGAAGAGGCGAAGAAACTTGATGTCAGACTGGTGGAGCTTCAGTTTGTAGATCTCCTTGGAACAACCAAGAGCTTGACGATCCCCATACAGCGGCTAGAAAAGGCTCTATCTGAAGGTGTCGGATTCGACGGCTCCTCGATAGAAGGCTTCGTCAGGATATATGAGAGCGACATGATCGCCGTACCCGACCCCTACACCTTCCGCATTTTCCCATGGCGTCCCAGCGAAAAAAAAGAGGCGAGAATTATCTGTGACTTAAGGAGGCCTGGGGGAGGGGTCTTCGAGGGTGATCCACGATATATCTTAAAGAAAGCCCTGAGGGAGTTGAAGGAGGAAGGATTAATCTACAATACAGGTCCAGAGCTGGAGTTCTTCTTGTTAAGGACAGATGGAGAACCTCGGGTTGAACCCTTGCCACACGACGTCGGCAGCTACTTCGATTTTTCTCCTCTGGATAGAGCCGGTGATGTGCGTAGAGACGCCATCTTCACCCTTCAAGATATCGGATTAGACGTCGAGATGAGCCACCATGAGGTGGCTCCGGGGCAGCACGAGATAGATTTCAAATTCGAAGAAGCTCTGACATCCGCAGACAATGTTATAACCTATAAGAACGCGATAAAGGCTACAGCCCTGTCTCATGGCCTCTACGCCACTTTCATGCCCAAACCCTTCTTCGGGGTGAACGGCTCCGGAATGCATACCCACCAGAGCCTGTATGAGACTGGGTCAGGTAGGAACGCCCTGTACGACCCCGACGATCAATATAACCTCTCCTCCCTCGCCTACCATTTCATCGGCGGCCAGCTGAAGCACTCCAGGGAGATGTCCGCCGTTCTGGCACCCACTACGAATTCTTACAAACGGTTGGTGCCGGGCTACGAGGCGCCTGTGTACATATGTTGGGGGAGGAGAAACAGATCAGCCTTGATAAGAGTTCCAGAATACCATCCAGAGAACGAGGAAGATGTCCGTGCCGAGTTAAGATGCCCAGATCCCTCGTGCAACCCCTATCTAGCTTTTACCGTTATGTTAAAGGCTGGATTGGACGGTATTAAGAACAAGGTCCAGCCATCCGACCCCGTAGAAGAGGATGTGTACGGTTTCGACGACAGAAAGCTAGCCCAGTTCTATGTTAGGACACTTCCAGCTTCCTTGGAAGAGGCTATCAACGAATTTGAGGAAAGCAGGTTGATGAAGGAGACATTGGGCGACTATGCCTTTGAGAGGTACTTGACGGCTAAGAAGGAGGAGTGGGACGAATACAGGATTCAGGTTACCAATTGGGAACTGAAGAAATATATGAAACTATGATTATTTTATGATTCCAACTATCTTGTTCACTACAGCATAATTAGGATTAGGACTCCCTGCGTTTCACTTTAATTTAAAATTGAGCATAGACTTTTGTAGGTCATGAGTAGGTGTATAAGATGGCGAAAATATTTCAGATCGAAGATGCACCTAAGGATACATCATCTGATGGAAAAAAAGAGATTATAAGAATCACAGAGGCAACGGATGCAAAAGACTTCGCCGCGTTGATGGTGATGGCAAAACCTGGAGCAGAGCCTACACCGTACCACTACCACAACAAGCGGGAAGCTATATACATCGTTTTAAGTGGTAAGGCAACCGCTGTCATCGAAGGAGAGAGACATGAAATCGGACCGAACACCGTAGTGTTTATTCCGCCGGGAGAGAAGCACACAACGATCATTGGCGACGAGGAGTTTAGGATGATTGAAGTCTTCTCACATCCCGAGCCTGATTTCCTGGAAGTCCCCGAAGAACTAGCTCCCTAGTAGTCTGCTTATCGTTATATACTTCAGATACTAAAAATGTGGATTCCATGAAGAGAGGGAGAAAAATTCTCTTGATTGGGTTGGGTGCACTGGGTTACCCAACGCTAGAAATCTTATCCCGCACCCCTACCATCACCGAGAGCCTCGACAAGATAATAGCAGCCGATGTAAGGGAGAATAAAGGCACCCGCAAGATGAACACGGCCCTGATGACAGCCGAGCAACTAGGCTATCACCCGGACCTTGAGTTCACGAAGATAAACCTTTTCGACATTGATAGGACTACAGAACAGCTGAAGAGCATCGACCCTGATCTGATATACGCCGCTGTTTCTCTCCTTACCTGGTGGATACCTAGATACCTCCCCAAAAAGCAGGCCGATAGGATAACCCAAGCGGGCATCGGCTCCTTCTTACCTATGCACCTCACATTACTCTATAACCTGATGCGGGCTATTCGAAAGGCTGGGATAGATCCCTTGGTGGTGAACGCCTCGATCCCAGACATCACTGCCCCCACGCTGAAGAAGGCAGGATTACCCTATACAGTGGGTATCGGTAACATCGGGATCGTCATACCATTGCTTAAGTGGACAGTAAGCAAAAAACTTGGGATACCTATGCGTGACATCACCGTTTCCATGGTGGCTCCCCATTTCGTTGCTTATGCTCTTACACGTGTTGGAACTACCGAAGGAGCGCCTTACTTCCTAAAAATCATTGCAAACAGCAAAGACGTAACCAGCAAGATCGACCCAGACAAGTCACTGGCCCGGAGAAATCCAGGCCTCCCCAAGCTCCTCGGCGGAATCGAGATCAACTCCCTCGTAGCCACCTGCTCTGTTAGCATCATCAGGGGCCTCATCCAGAACACCCAAGAGATCATTCACGCACCCGGACCCAACGGACTGCCAGGCGGCTATCCTATTCGCGTGGGTAGAAAAGGTGTGGAGGTGGTGTTACCAGAGGAGTTGACCTTGGAGGAGGCTGTGCTGATTAACGAGGAGGCTCAGAAATTTGATGGCATAGAGGAGATCAAGGATGACGGAACCGTTGTCTTCACAGAGAAGTCTAGGAACATAATGAAAGAAGAGTTAGGTTATGACTGCCGACCCTTTAAACCTCACGAGAGTGAAAAGAGGGCAAGAGAACTTGGTGCTTGCTTCAAAGCCTTCGGTGAGAAATGGGGTCTCCCCGACTTCGCTCTAAAAGCGATCTGGTCTGGGTGACCATCTGATATGCCCCTCACTGGGTCAGAGTTACCTCGTGGAGCCCCTAAATATCAGCTTCGGTTGATTCTTGACGTACAGGTGCAGACCTGACTACGTGATATAAGATATAAGAACTCTCTAGATTCGTTGAATGAAGGTGCTGCATAGATCTACTTGAAGTTTTTTCTTTACTATCCTAGACATTACATATCCATCCGCTGATGCTCACTCAAATGTCAGTTTAATTACTTACAATCTCATCCTAATAAGTAATGAAGGATGGGGTAATAACGTGAAGATCCATCTAACTCTAGGCTTGCTCGATCGGCCAGGGCAGCTTGTGAAGGCCCTGGAGCCCATTGCCAAGAGTGGAGGAAACATCGTTTCCATCATCCACGAGAGGGAGAGGCTTTCCGGTGGATATGTCCCTGTGAGCTTGGTAGTGGACTTCCTCTCAGCTGAGAATCTTGAAAGGACTAAGAACGAGCTGAGTAATAGGGGAATCCCCTTGATGAGAGCCGAGGAGCTAATCGAGAAATCTAACCTGGCAGTGCTCCTTGTAGGCCAGACAGAGGTGAAAAACCTCATAAGCATCATCGAGAGCGAGGATTCGAAGGTAATGAACTATGAGGTTTCGGCACCGACATCGAAAGAGCCATGTGTCCGACTTGAAATCGAAGCTCCAGCGCAGAACGTATATAAAATACAAGAGAAGCTGAGGGAAGCTACGAAGAGAGAGGGTTTAATTTTGATCTCATCGTGGTGAGGGAAATGAAGATCATCCTAGTCGGATTTGGATTTATTGGGAGGAAGTTCGTTAAGACGATCCACAGGAAAAAAAAGCGACTGAGGAACATCATCGGGGACTTCAAGTTGGTTGGGGTTTCTGATTCTGATGGCTATGCATATAGCGAGAGCGGGTTAGAACTTCAAAGACTTGCCTCGATAGGTGGAACTTCAGAATATCCTAAATACTTCCATAAGAAGGGATCTTCCATTGACTTAATAGAGATATGCGGCGCCGACGTAATGATCGAGGCCACTCCAACTGACATAGTGGACGGAGAGCCCGGTCTGACCCACATCAAAAAGGCTCTAACCAACAACATACACGTCATAACAGCTAACAAGGGGCCTATGGTCTTGGCATTCCGTGAGCTCACCGACCTGGCCAAGAGTCGTGGCCTCGATTTGAGGTACGAGGCCACTGTGGCCGGAGCGGTGCCGGTCTTCTCTCTTATCAAGGAATGTCTTCAGGGAGACGAAATTCACAAGATCTCCGGCATATTCAATGGGACCACTAACTATATCCTTTCAAAAATGTACTCTGAGGAGACGAGCTTCGAACTAGCCCTTAAAGAGGCACAAGAAAGAGGAATCGCTGAGAGGAACCCCACCTATGATGTCGAGGGCATTGACTCCGCATGCAAGATTGTGATATTGGCCAACGCTTTGATGAAAAGAGACGCTAAACTAAGAGATGTTGAGAGAACCGGGATAAGTCGAATCAACCAGAATGCCGTCAGCCTGGCAAAGCAGTCAGGCTACGCGATAAAGCTTATCGGTGTCATCGATCGAACCCTAGAGGTCACACCTAAGCTCATCCCCTTCAACCACCCTCTCTGCGTACATGGCACACTAAACGCCGTAAACCTAGAAATGAATTTGGCGGGAGAGATAACGATCGTCGGACACGGTGCAGGAAAAGAAACAGTATCAGCCATGGTTAATGACTTAGTTTCCATCGCAAAATCATAGGTAATCTTTAAATTCATATTCCTTTCATTAAAATGGAATTTCCTTGGAGATGTGTAGCCAATCTTAACGTCAATGAAGTGAAGAATCGATGAATGAGAACCTGAAGACGTCAAATTCCTGGACCACAACTTCGCTCTACACGATATACAAAAATCCACATTAACCAAGATTTGAGAGTTCGTACGAAGAGCATTCTTTAGAAAAGGTTTACTCATGTTAGCGGCCGCTGGAACTATGACAGGATCATACAGCCCTATATCCTAAGTATTCCGTCTTCTACAACTATTCTGTCGTCCAGTAAAAGCGTGGCCCACCGCATCGTCATATCAATGTGGGCCTTGGCTCGTATACTGCCTCCTATATGTACATCGCATCCCAAAGCCATATTTACGCTACCTAACGTGTGGGTATCCTCAGCAGGGGCCGCGATCCCTGCGAACCTACATCTTGGATTGGTGCCGATGGAAAGCTCGGTGACGTGATACATATTGGGGTCTTCTAGCTCCACTAGGAAGCGCTTAAGAGCCTGGGCTTCATAGTTACCATCTATCTCTGAGACCATTCCACTAGAGATCTTTAGTGTTATTGGGTAGCGTAACTCTTTATATTCTGGAGCTGCGATGCTCCGATCAATCACGAGAACGCCTTCGGCTGAGTCTTCATTTGGTACTAAGGTGACTTGACCACCAGGTAGGATTTGGATACTACCGGCCTCCGCCACTCCTAGGTGAGGTATGACTCTATATTCTCCCAGGTCCATCCTAATATCTGTGCCCACCCTCGAGGTTATTCTTGCGCTTTGGGACCTCTCAAATATCTCTGTGCCCTTTTCCACCATGCCCCTTAAATTATTCACCTCCTCAGTGGACGATGGGAGCAACCGTACAAAGTTCTCTTCAGTGATGTAAGGGAGAAATATGATCCGTCTATGCCTTCGGAGAGCCTCACGGAGAGCCTGACTGAACAGAATCCTCATATCCGACGTTAGGAAGATGTTTGCATCTGCCTCCTTGATGGCTGCTGACACGGTGGAAGGAGGTTCGGCGTCACAGGGTGTCAACGATGCACCGGCGAAGAAACTGAACTCCCTCATCGGCAAGTAATCCGGTGGGTTATAGGTGAGGACCTGTGTCTCGGCTCTCAAGGTGGCCGCGGCCGCGCTGAAGGCGCGTGTGAGGTTCTCACCCAATGTTCCGTCCACGAGTATTAGAAAATCCTCTCCTGGCTTAATCCCCATACAGTATTTGATGACTACCTCTGCTTTTTTCGTCAACAGTTTGAAATTCAAGTTTCGTACCATCCTAAACATTTCAAAACTATTCTATACATACATTAGCTGGAGGCTTACCCAAACATAGATAATGAAAGCTTCCAAAATCTGCTTTTCCTCAAAATCCGATTTCAATCTCTTCAGCGAGGGTGCTGCACACAATTAACCGAAGAAGCTCCACGATATGGATTGAAGCGTCTCCTGTTGCATCGACTGTGGGTAGGGAGAGTAATGTGACTCCATCAGCACAACCTGTGTTAGCACACACTCTGAGAATCCTTTCTTCAGTTGATCCATCGTGAATAACATCTTGATTTTTCAAAAGGATGGCCAGACAGGCTTCGATGCCATAGGCTCCCCAGTTAGAGATACCGCTGAATACTAAGATATCCGTCTTTACAACAGGAGCGTACCCAGCTCCACAGGGACAGACACACTTGGATCCGTAGGGTTCTTTCCTCACCTCTTCATATATAACGCCGCAACCAATCTCGTTTCCCCCGTCTGCTACCCCGATCGTTAGAATTCCCCTTGACTTTGCTTCGTCAACCATGTAGTCCACCTTGACTTCTTCGTCTCTTCTAGTCCCATTTGGGTTATGAAGCACACCTTTTGAGTTTCTTCCCTTCTTCTCTATCGCGATGATAGCTTTGGGTTTAAACTCTTCGATTACTTTCCGACATTCCTCCTTAGAATGCTCAATATCCAACAGGGGAAAACCCCTAACGACCACACTATGCGGTCTTTTCATCGCCTCATCAAACTCCATTGGCACTAGTCCTGCGCCTATACACGTTTCCTTCAACACATCGGTCAATTGCTCTTCACATATGACAACGGGCTTGGCACCGATGCCGATGTCTAACGCTCTTGCCAGGGCTGCTACGCCTGGTGGCCCGTCAGTTTCGCCTTTAGGCAACCGAACGGGGTGGTATGCACCCGTTAGAAAAATTACGGTGTCCCCAGGTTTAACATCCTCGATCAACCTTTCTGCGGCGTATAGTGTAGGAGGTTTCTCAAACTTCTTTCTCGCGGCTTCATATAGTCTATGCGTTTTACCGTGTTGTTTCTCAGAAGGTCTCTCAATCGATATCAACTTTTCAATCGACAGAGTAGAGGATATAATTATAGCTTTTTTATTCAATTTTGATCGCAATTGTAGAAGAAACTAATATTTTGTTTAAAGATTTTAGAGACATGGATGTTGTTCGATTATAAATTCCCGTTAATAAATACCTAAGTCTCTGATCCAAGGATTTCCAGGTAGGTCTCATACATCTCCTCAAGGGCCCCCACTCCCATCCTAAAAACCCTGTAGAGCCTCTCCCTCTCAACACCTGTGGGCTGGCTGACGAGTTGATCCCTGAAGTTCACTATTGCTGCATACTTTTCCGCTTTCTCCTTAGGTATCAATCCCTTCTCCTCAAGGACACTAAACACATCCCCGTATCCTTTGGGTCTCTTGGAGCACTTCTCCTCGGTGATTTTAACCCCTACGTCAAGCAAAGATTCAATGGCCTGCTGGATTAACCTCTCGGCGAAATACTTCACTTCCATCCTCTCTAGGAACTCTCCCCTCCCACTTAACCTCCTCAACTTTTCTATATATTGCTTAGCTCTCAAAAGGTCCCCGCGGATATCTCCTTCACCAGATTCCAAACAGCACACCTCAAAAATCAAATCTCCCTTCCTAGAAGAAAAGAAGATAGTTTCACAAAACCAGTCTAAATCACTCCAATAAAAATAATTTTATTATTTTCTAACAATCGTTAGGATCTCTATCAATACTCTCTCCTTCTCATTAGTATAAAAGAGAGTATTGAGATTATGGCAACTGTTACTACGACCCCTACTACCACATATGGCGTATAATCTATGGTAGGCGTAGGCGTAGGAGTAGGCGTAGGAGTAGGCGTAGGCGTAGGAGTAGGCGTAGGCGTTACCAATGCATAAAGAACTGATTTCTTGGCGGTCTTTCTAGCTAAGTAAGCACTAACAGTATAGTTACCCAAGGGAAAACTCACTGTAGCTTCCGAGGGGAAATTTAATATATCTTTTAAATAATTTCCCGATGAGTCTACTTTGACTTGACCTATTGCTACTGCTTTACCTTCTGGGTTACGTACCTGTATCGCTACAATCGCGTAGGGGGAGGCTGTGCCGTGGACCGTGAGCGTATCATTGGGATAGTATGTATTCTCGTTCGTCTGGAGAGTCAATGTTTGTTGGGCTGATATCTGAGCTATGGTTGGCCATGCGGTAATAAGGATTAGTAATGACAAAGATAAAATTGCTGACATCACCGTGGTTTTGCTTATTGAGATTTTCCTCATTGCACATCGACCCCTATATAACACTATAAAATTAAACTTTTAGTTAATTATGTGACGGTGATAGGTTATTAAACCTATCGGTGATGAGTCTCTATGAGGTTCATGGTGGTGCGCCAACTCCTCCTGACGATCGGCGGCAACTCACCCTTCTCACGATACCAAACCTCAAGGAACGCCTTTGTTCTATGGTCGTGGCTGTAGCCACTGCCTACTTCTCCGTAGGCTCCACGGATCCGACTGATCGCCCTGTCTCGGACCACCTTGGCTATGACACTAGCCGCCGAGGTCACTGGATACCTTTCATCCGCTTGGTGTTCACAGACCAGTTGCACATTACAACCTACTAGCTCCTCTAACTTCCACCGGAACCTCCTTTCATTGACATCGCAGCAGTCCACATAGACCTTGCCAGCGCCTAGCCGCTTTATCACCTCCGACATCATCCGCAACTCAAGACGGTTCAACCCTCCGGGGCCCCGGTTAAGAACCCATTCATCGATAACGTGGGTAGATGCTATCCTCACTACAACGGCTTCCAAGAAGGTTCTCAGCCTCCAGGCGAGGCTCTCCCTCACAGCCGGGCTGAACTTCTTAGAATCGCCTCTAACTATTTTTCCTAGATGCTTATGGTTCTCCTCGGAGACTGATACACCTGCGATAACCATGGGACCGATGACTGGACCTAACGGCGAAAGTTTTTCCTTTCTCTACCGGATTCATCGACCCCTCCAATTAGGATGTTTACTAATTCCATCACCTCTCCATCTTCTTCTAAATATTTCTCAATGCTTCAGGAAATTCTTTGGGTCTGCATCCAAGATGGACTTGACCGTAAACTTTACCCTATGTCTCATGCAGTACATTATAGACAACGTAACGCTAACTCCCACGTATCTCTTTTAGGACTAAGCTTGTCACATGGAGGGGAAGAATGTCTCTGTTAGTGTAGGTGATCTTGATGATATTGAACTGAGAGGCACATCGCACTTCCTCCACGAGGTCCTCAGAGTATCTGTGGTGGAGGGTAGCTATGAAAGGCTTACCGGAGGCTAAGACCTCAACGATGACCTCTCGGAACCTCGAGGAAGTTCGCTCCATAGGCCCAATCTCGTCGCAAACTATGATGTCCGCCTCCTCTATGGATCTTATGAGGGCTCTTACTCCAACGTCTTCGAGGTCTCTAAGATTTACCCTATACCTCCCTATCACTGGCCCATCTTCTCGTTTTACGTGGGCCAGCCAGCCTCTTACGCCGCTCTCTATGTCTAAGATCTCAAATCCGATCCTTTTACCCCCTTCTCGGACCTCTTTTGTGATCATCCCTCCAACTCTAAGACCTCGGCTCATCAGAGCGTAGACGACTCTCTCGACAACCGTGGTCTTTCCAACACCTGGATGTCCAGTCAGGAAGATCGAGGTCAAACCCATTACCTACAACAAAATGAGGAGTAAAGAAATAAAACATTAAAGCACTCCCAAATTAAATTTCACCTAAACCAAAACATAGATAGAAAAACTGAGCAACCCAGGACGAGAGGTTTGGCGCTCAACATGAACATCTCTCCTGGATACCGATAAAGAGGGAGGTATACGTGGACTCGGACTGCATCATGGAAGGAAAGGCGAAGATAATGATCTCGACAAAGGGATCAAAAATCTTCTTCAATCCCCAGGCAAGGTTCTCTCGCTCAGTGGGAGTAGTGGCCTCGGCTGCTGAGGGCAAGATTAAGAGTAAGCAGCTCATGGTGGCAGATGTCTTTTCAGCAACTGGAGTTCGTGGGATTAGATACTTCTTAGAGAGCGGAGTCATAAGCCTCCTCTACCTGAACGATGCCTCTCCTGAGGCGGCGAGAGTCTCCGAGGAGAACGCTGTTATTAACGGCATACTTAACTACACAAGAACTTCTAACACCGAGGCCAACAGCTTCCTCGCCAACTGTGCTGCTAAAGGCGAGAGGTTTGACTTAGTGGACATCGACCCCTTCGGGTCTCCAGCAGCATACTTAGACGAAGCCCTCTCAGCAGCCAGAAGAGATGGTTTGGTGGCGATTACAGCTACAGACCTGGCTCCCCTCTGCGGGCTGCATCGAAGCGCCACCCTTCGAAGATACGGGAGCCTCCCCATCCATAGTGAGTTCTGCCACGAGGTGGCCTCCCGTATACTAATACATTCGATGGTCAGATCTTGTGGAAGGAAAAGCCTTCTACCGGAAGTGCAGCTGACTGTCTTCAGCGAGCAATACATTCGCGTCTACATGAGGGTTAAACCCGGTAGAGCTGCCTTTCCACACAACGCTGTGGGCCACATACACCATTGCTTTAAGTGCCATCATACGTCCCACATGAAATTCGATGAATGCACAACCCTTCCTAAGTGTCCGATGTGTGGCTTCAAGACCTCTCCAGCAGGCCCCCTCTGGCTGGGTCCCCTCCACTCTGTGGACTTCATCGAGGAGATGGAAAGAAATTTAGATGTCCTCGTCGAGGAGGGTGACAGACGAAGGCTGGCCAGATATCTACCGCTCTTTGCAGAGGAAAACCTTTATCCCCCTTACTTCTTCGATGTGACAAGGACTGCTGACAGGTTGGACATCAGAACCCCAAGAATAATGAGGGTTGTAGAGATCCTAAGGTCTAAAGGCTTCAAAGCCTCGAGGACTCATTTTAAAGCCTCCGGCGTAAAGACCGACGCCTCTTACCATGAGTTTAAGGACACAGTTCGTGAGGCTCTAAGTACCAAACAATAGTACAAAAGAAATCAGAGATAGAAGTATTAGAAGGCTTCATAGCGAACAATGAAAGATCTATTTGAAATCCAAGCCTACGGCGTAGATCTCGGCGCTCCTTTTCCTGCTTGCGGGGGGTTTGAAGAGCTTTACGGTGGAAAAACCCTTCCTCAGCTCTTCCACCACCCTCCAGCTATCCATGCCTTCGAAGACCTTTAGCACCATAGAGCCGCTTCTCTTCAGTATCCTCTTAGCCATCTTGAGGGCTCTCAACGATAGATCGACCTGTCTGGCTACATCGACCTCCCATACACCTGATAGACTCGGCGAAAGATCGCTGAGAACCATATCTACTCGACCATTGGCTATCTCCAAGATCCTTTTAGGAGCCTCTTCATCCGAGATGTCAATCTGAAGAGTTTTAACGTTCTTATGAGGAAGAGGGTCGAGCTCCCTAAGGTCGACGGCGACGACCAATCCTTTTTTCCCAACTTTGTCTGCGACGTATTGGGTCCAGCCTCCAGGGGCTGCGCCCAAGTCTACGATTCTCATATCTTTTCTTATTAGGTTAAACCTTGAATCTATCTGTCTCAGCTTGAAGAGAGCTCTACTCCTGTATCCATGTCTCTTCGCTAGCCTGTGGTAGGGGTCTCTCTTCCTCTCCTTCCTCCACCTCTGAGACATCTCTGTGTCTCTCCTCCAGCTTCTCTCTGTATCTTCTCATGGCCCAATCTTCTATGTATCTACACCTTCTAAGGTATGCGGGGGATTCGGCGGAGCACTTCTGCTCGTACTCACATTGAAAACAGTAGATATCCTTGATCGCACCTATCTCAAGAGGCTTTGTCCTGAGGGAGAGTCTATAGGTCCATCGCCCATCGTAAAGAGTCTTCTCTCGGAGTGCTAGCTTTCTTTTCTCTAGCTCCTTGGCTATCCTCGAACCCTCGCGGCTGGTGATTCCGAGTCCCTTCCACAGCTGACTCTGTATTATTCCTTCTTTCTCCTCGGAGAGCATACTGTAAGCTTCTTCGATCATCTTTTCCATAGTTCTCTTCTGTCCCAATATCTCTATTCCTCTGCTTTTATACCTCTACGCCTATGGAGAGGTTTCTCATTATGTCTCTGACTCGAGACCTCAGAGTGACTTCAGTGGTCTTCGCTGCTGAGCAGATATCTTTCTGTGTGATCTTAATCCCTAGGATCTTGTAGGCAATATAAACCGATGCTGCCGCTATACTCCCAGGGTTTTTTCCTATGCCGACTCTGGCCTTCTTTGACTCTCTGATGAGTTTGTTGGCCAGCATCAGGGTCTCTCTGCTCAGCTTCAGCCTCTTGGTGATGAGCTTGAGACTCCTACTCTCGCTTATTAAGGGTGGGCGGATTTTTAGATTCGTCGTCAATATCCGGTAGGTCTTGATCACATCCTTCTTGTTGCATTCTTCGTAGCCGATTCTCTTCATGATCTCCGAGAGCTTTTTGGGGTTCTCGTTCAGTCTACAAGCAATGTACAGTGAGGCGATGGCCAGGGCTGTGTTATTCCATCTCTTCTTTTTATCCATCAAGATGGCCTTCCTGGCTATCCTCGCCGCCGTCTCCAGTTCGTAGCTCGCCAAGGAGAGTCTCTCACCGGCCATCTTGATCTCCTGCAAGATCCTGTCGATCCTTTTCTTTAGTGGTGAGTGAGACCTCGACTGGATCCGGAAGAGCCTCTTCAGCTTCCTCTTCCGGGCAGCATAATCGACCATGTCTACAGACTTAGAGAAGGTTGAAGAGAGGCCTAGATCCGGATCTAGGAGGGTCAGCGGACTTCCGACTCTCTTCCGCCTCTCCCTATGCTCCTCGCTATAGGCCCTCCACTCCGGCCCCGGTTCGATGTTATCATTGAACAACACCATCCCACAGCTACTGCACACAACCTCCCCGCTGTCCTTTCGCCAGAAGAGGGATTGGCTCCCGCATACGCACCTTAGACCATCCCTCCTACTCCGCAGATCTCGGGATACCAAATCCTTACTTCCTCCTCTCTCTCTTGACGTAAAGGCGAGCCCCCACTATCTTGTTAGGCGCCCTAACAAGCGGCTTCGCCACGATGTAGGGGCTATTTATGGGCCCTATAAGATCAACCACGACGGCCACCTTCTTACCAGAGGAGTTGTAGAGGGCTGTTTGGGGCTGGATTTTGGATCTCGCCTTTATCATCAACATTCTGTTCCTGGTATAGTTAGTTATCTCTCCAATTTCCCTCGCCTGCCTTCCCCCCTAGCCGACCTGTTCCTTCTTAGGCTTCTGGAGATCTCTTTTATCAGATCTCCTTTGACACCACTCCTCTCCACGGCCACGTACCCGGTTATCCGCCACCACGTCTTAGGGAAACGTGCCGTCTTAGCCGCCAGTGTCTTCAAGCCCACCGCCCCTACTGCTTCAATGAGCTCCTCTAGCGTGGGTTCGGGTATGCAGAGCTCCTTGGGGATCCGCCTCCCCTCGCTTCGCGTGAGGGTGGAGTCGAAGTAGGCGGTCCAGAGTATGTAGGCGTCCTTTAACTTCAACTCTCGATGATTATCGCGTTAATCACGCCGTCTTGACCAGGTCGGGAGGTGACCGATGCTTTCCCCTCCTCGGTCATGATGACTGTTCCCCTAGTGATAACCCCTCTCCTATCATAATCCTTGTTCGCAGGGTTAGCCTCCACCTTGACTATCTTTGTTTTAATCATTCTCCCCTTCTTTGGGTTGTAGACGTTGGCGTATTCATCACTTAGAAGCCTTGTCTTAAGGCTTCCTCCACGAGTCCTGACTCGAGAAGTTCTCCTAGTCTCTAGGGATGTTTCAGCGGGATCACTGCCGGCGTTGTGTCTTCTCTTCTTTCTAAATCTTTTCCTTTTTCCCCCAGTTGGCTTTCGCTTGTGCAGGTCTCCGTGGTGTTGTGGCATTGAACATTCCTTCCTAGATATCCTTGGCTGACCTTATTATAAGGCTCTACACCAAAACCCCTTTTACCAATAGATTGCACATTAGCCCGTTAAAAAACGTTTAAGGTCGTGCCTCGAAGTCACGAAGGTTAAACACTCTGTCGCGGAGGTTTCCTCGACCCACCATCCGTCTTGATCATGTGTTTTGCGGCCTCTCTGACCGTAAGAAGAGATCCCCGCCCCATTTTTTTGCGGCTAACCAGTCTGAGCTTGTGCAGCTTTTTAACATCTCTGTACGCTCTGTTGCCAAAGATGGAGGCCACTCTATTTAGTTGAATTGGCTGATTCTTATAGATATAGGCTAGGATCTTCAGCTGCATCTCAGTGAGAGGCGGGGGATGCATGTATCGCCTGATTGTTTCAACGTATTCCGGATTCACGTGCATAAGGAAAACTTTCCTAGAGGTCTCGCTGATCTTCACTCCTCGGTGGAGGGAGTTGAATTGTTCAACATAGCCCTCTACTATATCGATGGCCCTACCCCTATTCTCCACACGCAAGGCCCTTCTGAGCTGGTCGATGGTGAGTGGAGCCGAAGCCGAGAAGAAGAGAGCGTCTAAAAGAGGATAATACTGTTCTACCTCTTCCATGCTTGTCCTCCGAGAAGTCTTCGTGGATTGGGGAGTCAAAACTTTTTTCCTAATCTTCAGTGGGTACGATGATGATGTCAACGACTTCTTCCTCCTTCTCCAATGGATTGAGGTTTATAAGATTCTCCATATAGAGGAATAGAATCAAGATGAAGATCTCTACGGCAGTGAGGCCGGGAGCCTTCTTTATCAAATTGTTAAAACTGATCTCTTCTCCATAATGTTCGAAGAGTCTCTGAATGATCGCGTAGACTTCCATAGAGAGGATGTGCAGCCTTCTGATGAAGTCTTCCTGAAGTATTGGGGGAGGTTCTGGAGCGATGGTGGCCTCCATCTTCCGCTTCTCTATCGCGTCGATGAAGTCTGCCAGGGAGGTCAAAATCCCTGAGAGATCTATGAGCCGTGTTCCGCTGGTCCACAGAATCTGGAGGGAGGGGAGTTCTCCTATTTCCTCGACGCTGTCCTCAGATACCCTTGCCCTCGCTGTCTCCCTCCTCTCTCGGAGGATCATGATCTCATCCACCTTTTTCCAGTGGACGAATGCTGAGTTCTCAGCCGCAACTCCACAGATGAAGAGGTTAATCCTTTCACCTAGAAGCTGGAGAAGTCTCGTCAGCTCTTGCTCTATATCCACCTCCCATGGATCTAGATTCTTCAGCCTTTCGCTGTCAAGTATGACCTGAGAGAAGGCTTCCACGCCTCAACTCTCCCTCTGAACTAGGAGTTTGATGGGCATGGGGAATACCCTTGAAACTCCCCCTCTCATTGTCACTCCTATGAGGTGCTCGGCCGCATCTGCTATGCTGGGTTTCAGGGTGACAACGACGATCTGGTTCTCTTTCGAGCTCTTCTTAAGAACCTCGGTGAATCTCATCGAGTTCCTTAAGTCGAGATGGGCGTCCATCTCGTCAAAGAGATAGATGCCGCCCAGCTCCACTGTCTGGAGGGCCAGGAGGAAAGACACTACCACGATAGACTTCTCGCCTCCACTCAGCGAGGTCATCTCCACCATGGGCTTCAGTGGGAACTTCACCATGATATTTATGCCGCCTTCAAACACGTCATCGGGGTTCTCAGGTATCAACTCAGCTTCTCCATCGGGGCTCATGTCTGCGAAGAGTTCTCTAAACTTCTCATTGATCTTTCTGAATCCATCCATGAAAACCCTCTCTTTCTCGCGATCGATTCCATCTATGAAGTCGAGTACGGCGTTCTTTTCTCTCTCCAGCTCGTTCCTCCGCTTTGAGAACCTCTTGTATATCGCCGCTCTAGGATTGTAACTGCTCTTGGCCAGTGGGTTAACCTCTCCAATCTCCCGCAGCTCTTCTTTCAACTCCTCGATAAGCTCCTCCACCACTTCAGGATTCCCCACTTGAACAGGGTGTTCGAAACCCAGAACTTTTAGCTCTGTCCTTAGCTTCCCCAATTCCCTCGAGATATTTGCCTTCTCTTCCAGCAGCTTCGCCTCGCGCCTCCATAGTCGGTCCAGATCTCGGTATAAGGTCTTGACTTTCTCCTCCAACGTGTTTGCCTCTTCTTGTCTCTCCGATGCCCTCACCTTATACTCAGAGATCTGTATCTCCAAGGTTATTCCCTTGTCTTCTAGCTCCTTCAGGGTACCTTCGATCTCGGCCCTCCTTATCTTCCTCTCCTCAACTCGAACCTTGGTCCTCCGTATCTTAGCCGAGTTATTTTTTCTCTTCGCCGCCTTGGAGGCGACCTCTGGTACGAAGATCTTCTCCACTATCTCCTCCACTCGTCTTTTCCTCTCTATTAGGGCCTCATTTCTGGCCTTGACACGGGAAATCTCCTCATTCACTCTTGCTGTGAGGTTCCTGACCTTCTGTGTATCCTCGTCGATGCCCCTTAAAGCGTCTTCCAGCTTTGATCCTTCGATCTCCGAGACCTCGTCTACAAGGCTCTTTACATCTTTGTCTATCCTCTGCTCCTCGCTTTGGGCTCTGTTCAGAGCTTCATGAGTCTTCTTCACCCTCTCCACCAAGGTATTTCTAATCCCTCTCATCGTGGCGAGATTCCTTCTGAAGGCCTTGATGGCACCACCTATGTTCTCAATGTTCCCGATCTCGACCACCAGTTCCTCGTTTAGAGCTTCAATCTTCTTGTCTAGCTCAGTCAGATCCTTCTTCCTGAGGCTTATCATCCTTCCAAACTCTCTGATGGCCGTTTCCACCTCTCTCAGATTTTTGACAGGGAGGCGAGGCATCCTCATTATCTCTGTGGGTCTACCCCTCCGGAAGACACCCTTCCTCACATAGAACTCGCCCTTTTCATCTATGGCGTCGAAGCCTTCCAGCACTTTCTGAAAGGCTTCCTGCAGGTCTTTGACCATCACCGTGCCGCCGTAGAGGTCCTTTATGAGGAGATCCATGTTCTTCGGTGCCTTGACATATTTTGAGAGGGTTCTCTTTCCCTTACCACTGCCACTTCCTCCCAGCTTCTTATAGTCGCTGAGGACCGTAAGGAGTATCTTCCGGTTGAGTTTCTTGGATAAGCCATAAACCTTTTCAGCCGCTTCCCAATCGTCGACCACGAGGGAGTTCCACCGCTCCTCAGCAACAAATCCACAGAGCCTCCGAACCTCAGCTGGGGCTTTGATCAGGTCACGGAGTAGGCCTCTCACCTCGGGGATCACACCCCTCTTCGCCACTTCAAGAACCTTAGTTGCGTCGATCGCCGAGGCCGCTATTTTGTCCTGTAGCTCCTTTCTCACGGAGATTTTTAAATGGAGGGATTTGGCCCTGTCATGGATTCTCGCAGCTCTCTCTATCTCCTTTTGGAGCCGCTTCTTCCTCCTCTTGAGGTCTCCGATTTCTCTCTTGATCGTCCTTATCTCCTCCCTCTTCCTTGACCTCGTCTTAGTGAGCTCCTCTAGCAACCGTTGAATCCGCTCTACGCTGGACTTGAGGGTTCTAAGCCTATTATCCGAACCCTCGATCTCAATTTCCAGCATTTCTCTCTTAAGCCTTGAAACCCGCCTTTCAGCCTCCTTTTCAACGCTCTTGACAAATATCTTGTCCTTCCGCTCGGCTCTTCCAGCAGAACTAGAGATCAGTTTCTCCCGCTCCCCCAGTTGCCTCTCCAGTTCCTCAGCCAGTTCCTCACTCTTCGCTTTGAGTCTCTGGGTCTCCCCATCGTTGGCTGAGGCCTCCTTCTCTATGTTCTTTATCTCCCTCTGTGATTCCCTTATGGCGGTCCTTATCTCCTCTGCCTCTCTTTTAAGCTCCTTGTTCTCCTTGAGAAATCCATCCATTCTCTCTTTCTCTTTTCCTATGATCCAGTCGATGGTTTTCCTATCTGAGGTCAGCCTCGCCTTTTCCCTCTCCAGTTCTACAAGCCTCTCTCCGCCCCTCGTTCTAATCTCTTCGGTGAGCCTCTGGAGCTCTCTCAGGATCCTCTCTTTCTCTTCTTCGAGTTCCCTGCATCTCTCCTTCAGTTTCTCCCTCTTCTCCTCCACTTCTGAGAGCTTCTCCTCAATCTCCTTGAGCGTCCTTTCCNNTCCTTTCCCCATCTTCTATCTCTAGGCTCTTCTTGGATGCTAACAGCTTCCCGTACTCCGCCTGGGTTAGCTTCTTCCTCGACGCACCCAAGGCCTCCTTGAACAGGTTCATCAAGTTATTTCTTATCTCATCGATCTTGGCTACAGAGACTCTCAGCTTCTGATCGGCTTCTTCCAGAAGTCTGAGGGCCTTGTCTCTTTTCTCGTCGTAAACAGAGACTCCAACGGTGTCTTCAAGAAGCCTCCTGATCTCTCTGGCTGTCATCTCAGCCGTCCTTATGACGCTTCCCTGGGCCAGGTATCGGTGTTTAACCGGCCTCTCTTCGTAGGTCAGTAATGCGTTCATATAGTTCTTTCTGCTCACCTTCCTACCGTCGACATGGTACCTCATCTTTCCGTCAGGTCTGATGATTCTTTTCAACTTGAAGATGTCATTCCCATCTTCACCCGAAAAAGTGAAGGCGATCGAGGTCTCTCTCTGGGATCGCTCTCCACTCAACCTAGTTCTAAGATCGGAGAAGCTGGAAGCCCTGAAGACTCTAGGGTTAGACTCCCCCAAGCCGAAGATGATGGCATCTATGATATTGGACTTTCCGCAGCCATTTGGCCCAGTCACGATGTTCAGTCCGTCCACTAAAGATATTTTTGCGTTGAGATAGGTCTTAAAGTTGCGTATTCTGACCTCTCTTAGGTACATTTTTTCCTTATCTATGAATGGTGATCGAAACCATGAACTTAAAGCTGATGAATCCTGTTGCAGCGCACCCTAAGTTACACAAGGCACGTGTTAGGTGAAGTAGATTAGGGGGCAAGTCAAATCTCCTTACCACTAGCCATCTGATGGTCAGAATCCATATTTATACCTTTAAAATCCCTAATTCTTCTCCTCCTCAGCCTTAAACCTGGCTAGTTCGATGGTTCTCTTTATGCCCACCCAGTGAGAACCCTGCCAGTAAACTTTGTCGCACTTGAGGCAGATCCAGAACTCATTGTACCTCTCAACGAGTTTTGGGGGTAGTGTCCCCGAGATCTCTTTATTCCCGATCCTCCGCAACCGATCGTTGCAAAGGCTGCACCTAATAGGCCTGTTTTCAAGGGAAGTATCCAGTCCAAGGCGTTGTATCAGATAGGCCAGTCTATCTTCTCGGCTCTCTCCCAACGTGTAGATCGCTTTAACTCCTTCATTCACACACTTTCTGAAAAGCCCTCGGTCTGCTGTGAGAACGATCCTACCACGCCGTTTGGCCTCGTTGACTATCTTCTTATCCAAGTTTCTCGTGTCCTTGAGGTAGAGGCAGTCGTAGCCCAGGATCCTGAGCCAGCGAGCGATGTCCCCGTTCATCTCATCGGCGATGAATCTAGGTGAAGTTAATTTTATCTACTCCGCCGGGGTTGGCCTGTTGCCATAATTGAATAAATAAAGTTGTTAGAAATAAATCTCGCGGATTATGGGCATAGTCAGAGCCTCAATCGTAGGGTTCCCATGCCTCTAACATACTCTTGGGAAACCGGGTAAGCCGAGATGACGGGGTAGCTGATGATGAAGCCTACCAGGGCTGAGAGGATGAAAAGGACTGAGACAGGGATCCCCAAGACGTCATCTACGTCCTCAAGATACCTTGTGAGGCAAAATATTAAGGGCGGCACAGACTGCAGAAAGTAGTATATGAACATAGGTCTACCCCCTGAGAAGAAGGTGTGGGCTATACCTATTGGGAAGAATGGCAACCAAGTCAAGAGAAACCAGAGGAAGGAGAAGTCCCATCGCCTCTGCCTGAGAACTCTAGGAAAAGTTGCCAAGATGACGCCGAAACCCACATACCACGTCAGCGGATTGCCCAAGGCTGAGACGGTGGCGACGTACAACAAATCACCGATCTTCACATTATCATAGAGGTAGAGCAGAGGCCTCGACATAAGAGGCCATGTCCAAGGTTCTGACATGTAAGGGTGAACTTCCACCATCGTGGCAGAGTACTTTAACAACCGTGTCTGATAGCTTAAGAATACCTCAGGACTCAGGAGAGAAAGTGAGAGGATGGGGATATGAGAGGCAACGTAGACAAGCATGGGTAGGAAAATAAGTGCTGTTAAGAGCCTGAGGAAATCTCGCCCTCCACGCCTCCTAACTCCACTCGCTGAGAATATCAAACATGTGAGGATCACAAGACTGCCGGAGATCTTGCTGGAGACGGCTAGACCGAAAAAAAATCCTGATAGAATTGCATAGCTCCACCCATATCGATCTGAGGACAGGAAAAAGTATAGACCCAAGAGAGAGAAGGCAAGGACGAAGATGTCCAGCATGGCAATCCTGGACTGCACAAAGAACATGAAGTCAAAGGCTAAGAGAAGAGCGGCTGAGAGGCCGATTCGCCTCGACCCGTACATCCTCTCTCCGATTAAAAACATTAGAGGCACACATAAGATTCCAAGGAGCGCCCCTGGAAGCCGCCAACCCCAAGAGTTGTCCCCCCATAACCATACGCCTCCCGATATGAGGAGCTTCGCCAGAGGGGGGTGCTGCCAGTTAGGGTCTCCCAAACCCCCTAGAACGGATCTCGCCGCCTCCACATAGTGTACCTCATCGAAGTATATCTGTTCGGGTTCATTCAACCTAGGTAGAATAATGAACAAGGCCAGCAGAAGCAAAAAGACAGTNNAAGGCCAGCAGAAGCAAAAAGACAGCGGCAAACTTTAGAGATGTGGCACTAAGTCGCCTCAAGAAGGAGTTAAAGCTTCCAGCAACTCTAGAAAAAAAACCTCTAAAAGGGTTCTCTAGGAGGTGGATTTCGATTGGCTTGGCAGTCCATACATAGATTAGAAGTATGAGTATAGCGACCTCTCGGATCAAGGAGGCCCATGGTAGACCTGTAGGTGTGTATAAGGTTGAGAGTAGAGGGACCACGGCGCTGGTGAGGTCGAAAACATATAGAAAGAGAAAGCTGAGCTGTGATACACCGAGAAAGGGTAGGACCCAGATGTTGGTGTCAGCTAGATACACACCATTCAAGAGAAGGAAGAGAATCAGTACTTCGGCGATAAGCCGATGTAGAGATTTACCCTTGGCTCTAGAGGCAATGTAAATATATCCCAACGCAAAAAGTGAAAGGGTTATGAGGCTCACCGGAATGATTCGGGTCAGATCCCCCAGAAGGGGATGCCAGAGAGACCCTTCAACGATAAGCCCCTTCACCTCCAAGGCATATGCTCTCAGCCACCTCTCGGAATTAGTCACGAAGAATGGAAAGTTTATCAAAGTGAAAGAAAAAAGAAGGCAGAGGGAAAACCTTTGACGTTCTCTGCCAGCCAATTTAAAAACAAAGAGAGGAGCCAAAAGGACGGGGTAAAGGCTAGAAGTACAGGCTAGAGCTAAGGTGAAAGAGGCCCACTTCCATCTTCCCGCATGTAGAAAGTAGGCGGATAGGAGCAGCAACGACGTAGACACGATCTCCCAGCTGCTGAGAGCTAGGAGGATGGGAGAAGGAGCCAAAAACCAAAAGAAGGTCCAGCCAGATCCTTTACCCTTTAGGAGGAGAGTTGAGTAAACGGCGGCTATATAGAAGGGAAGGGCGAGGAGGACTATGGCTTGATGAAAAGAGAGAAGCCCTGACAGGCTCAGAGCAAAATGGAAGAGAAAACCCGATAGTAGAGGGAGGCTGAACTCATAGGCGATGTAGGGAGGTCCGGTAGCGGGCTTCTCAGATGTATAGAAGGAAAATACGTTGTTGAAGTGAACCCAGGTATCAGGGATCTCGGAGAGAACCCAACCAGACACATATGATGCAGTCAAAGCAACGATTACGAGGAAGAGAATCAGGCTCCATTTGACCCCTGAGGGACCTGTATAGAGACCCATCATCGACACCTCATCTTCTAGGTTTGTTTAGCTTCGATTCTCCAGAAGTAAATTGGACTCCTACACTTTAATCAAATCAACCCCTAAAGATTTGAGGCGACACAGGAGATGTTGATGAACAGCTTTCTACTGAAGTTCATAAAGAATATATTGATGCTAAGAACCGTATGTTTATGACATTAAACTCATCTTGTGTCATCTGCTGGAGATGTAGATTTGGTTTCAGACATTAACGTCTTAGGGATATCTGTTTCCACCTTTGAGGATCTGGTTCGTCTTGTGGTCATGATCAGAAGGGAGAATTCTTTTCTTCTCTGCTACCCAGTCGAAGGGGAGGGCTTTAAGGTCGGTTCCTACCTGACCTCGGTGGGAAAAGGCATCACCGCTACCTTCCCCCATATCACACTAGAGAGGAAGCCACCTTCCATCATAAGCTTTACATCAGATCTAAATGGACGCGAGAATATACTCTTAGAGCCTAGCTCATCGACGCAGTTCATCTCTGTCCCAATATCTTATCTCTTGGCGGTGCCCCACAATGAGGTTGACCCTCAAGAAGTGAAGTGTGTCTCCTCAAAGGCAGCCGCGGACGGTCTCCTTTCTCTAGTGAAGCTGGGGATCTCCACCTCATCAGAGGACTTTATGCCGTTTATATGGTTTGACCGATCGCGAGAGAAGTATGTTCTCTCCGTCAGAACGAGGGGATCGGAAGAAGGGGAAGAGGGAGTTATGCTCTTCGACTACACCTCGGAAGGGCCTAGAGAGACACAGAAGTATATAAAGTATCGGGTCTCCAATGGACGCGAGGAGATGGAGTTCACGCCAGGCACAGCGGATTACTCCTCTAAGTACGTGGCGATCGTCAACGTGAAGAAACTCCCTTATTACCACTTCACAAGAGTTAATGATTCACTTGTATAAAGTGATTTCCGAGGCGGCCCACCGAAATAAGTTTCGGAGTTTAGAGAAGGCTATTCTTCGATCGAAGTTGGAACAGATTTATATGTCGTTGTCTCTTTCTTTTAAAGAAAGGAGCCTCGGAAGAAAGGCTCAAATTCTAGTGGTAAATCAAATTGAGAGAGGTGTAGGTGAAAGTGAGAAGAAAGCTAATCGGCGTGGTTGTTGTAGTCATAGTGGTCTTAATAGTGGCCTCTGCCGTCCTCCTCGTACCGACATCACCGCCCCCCTCCAAAAAGGAGGTGGTGAGAGAGAAGAACAGGATCGCGGTCATTGAGACAAATATGGGAATAATGGAGTTCGAGCTCTTCGAGAAGAGGGCACCCATCACTACGAAGAACTTTATCGACTTAGCCCAGAAAGGCTTCTATGACGGGGTGATCTTCCACAGGATCATCCACGATTTCGTCGTACAAGGTGGAGACCCCACTGGTAGTGGATCGGGAGGCCCCGGTTACACTATCTCCGACGAATTCCACCCTGAGCTCAAACATGATGCCGTAGGCATCCTCTCTATGGCCAACTCCGGGCCTAACACTGGAGGGTCTCAGTTCTTTATCACCCTCAAACCAGCGTCCCACCTCGACGGATACCACGCAGTTTTCGGAAGGCTAGTGAAGGGGACAGACGTTTTGATGAGGATCGGAGCCGTCGATACTGACGAGAACGCTAGGCCCCTAGAAGAGGTCAAAATGACCAAGGTCACCATCAAAGAACCAGAGAAATGACGCCAATTGATGCAATTCCTAATTCTCATACATCTAGGTTAAAATTGATATCTTTAATCCCATACTCTTACATCTAGGCGCCCACATTTAGCTGCATCTCTATAAGTTTGAGGGATAGACAGTAAATCCTGCCTAAATAGAATATATAACGGCGGTGTCACATACCAGATGAAAGGTGAGAAGTTTGACTGAGATGACGGGTAAAAGGTTGGTGTTGGAGACCTTAAGGTCGGAGAACGTAAGATACGTCTTTGGAAACCCCGGAGGCACAGTAACCCCTCTTCTAGATGAGATGATTGACTATTCAGACATCAAGTACATCTTAGCCCTCCATGAGAATGTGGCATCCGGCATGGCCTATGGTTACTCAAAGGCCTCGGGAGAACCTGGTGTGCTTTTTGTTCACACCACTGTAGGAACAGCAAATATCGTTGGAAACCTCTTCAACGCCCACAGGGATGATGTTCCTATCGTGGTCATAGCTGGTAGGCGTCACCTGTGGGAACATATCCACGAACCCACCCTTTCCTCCGACACCGTGAGCATTGTAGATCAGTTCACTAAGTGGAACTGGCGGCTCACCCGGATCGATGAGATGCCTATTGCACTGAGGAGGGCCTTTAAGATCGCCACGGACACTCCTCCCGGCCCCGTCTACCTCTCAATACCCATGAACATCTTTGACGAGACTATTGACGCCGAGATCCATCCACCGGTAAGACACCGCATCTCCTCTAGGGTAAGGGGAGACCCAGACCTGATTAAGAAGGCCGCAAAGCTATTAATTGACGCACAAAACCCGGTCATAATCGCTGGAGACGGAGTTTCAAGATCTTCGGCCACGGCAGAGCTGGTTAAGCTGGCGGAGATGACATCAAGCCGTGTCTACTCTGAGATCAACACCCCTTCCATGAACTTTCCGACTGATCACCCCCTATACCTGGGAGGGGGTAGCCTATACTCCACAGGCGACATCCAGAGCGGCCTCCAATCAGCTGATGTGGTGCTAGCCGTTGGTTGTAAAATCTTCAGGAACTATATTCCCCCTACGACCCAACTTTTCCCAATGAGAGTAAAGTTCATTCACGTAAACCACGACCCTCGTGAGATCGCTAAGAACTACTCGGTTGATGTAGGTATCACTGCAGACGCGAAGAGAGGTCTCGAAGATCTCATGGGAGAGATTCAATCCTTGATCGATGGAGAGAAGTCGAGAATCATAAAACAAAGATTTGAGAACGTAAAGAAGGTCAAGGAAGAACTAGTCACTTCCCGGAAGAAAGGAACTTTCGCCGAGTGGGACCACGTCCCCATAAAGCTGAGCCGGCTGATGAAGGAGATGAGGAAGGCGCTGAGGAACGATGCCGTCATCGTCGATGAATCTGTGACGAGCTGGTTTCACTTAATCGAACACTTCGACTTCCCTCAACCCGGAACCCTCATACACAATTCCGGTGGGTATCTGGGCTGGGGGGTTGGTGCGGCGCTAGGAGCCAAACTGGCGCTTCCGGATAGACAGGTGGTCCTACTCATCGGTGACGGAGGCATCATGTATGAGGTGCAGAGCCTCTGGACGGCCTCACGGTACAACATCCCTATTGTCATCGTCATCTGCAACAACGGTGCCTATATGGCCACCAAGACCCAGCTCTACTTTTATGATGGCAAGTCCAGAAAGAGCGACAAATATGTTGGTGTCCACCTCACCGAATCAAAGCTGGACTTCGTGAAGATTGCCGAGGGCCTAGGCGTCCACGGTGAGAGAGTTGAAAAGCCGGGGGAAATTGCGGGTGCTTTGAAGAGGAGCCTAAAGAGAGGAGAGCCCGTCATCATCGATGTGATCGTGGATCCTACGGATGCCTTTAGCCGGGTTTTGAGCTAACCGTCTGACAAGCCAGAAGAATTTTACAGTAGTTCATTTACATCAACTAGATTCTAGTCTCTTTTCTGAGCGATGATCATTACATGATCTTTGGCGTATGGATCTAGTTCCTTCATGTCGAATACCCTAAAATCAGCGTTCTCAAGCTTTTCTCTCTCTTCCTGATAAACTTGACTTAACTCCTTAGTGACATCGATGCTCCTCGCCTTCACGGCTAGGAAGAGGCATCTTTTCCTCCCGAGGAGGAGGTGGGCGTTCTCAATAGCAATCTCCGTCTGATCAGGCTGGGCTATGTCGCAGTAGAGCACATCGGCTTCACCCACTAGCATCCCGTACTGGGTAGGTCTACGTGCGTTTCCGAAGATGGGAAAGACGTTGGGCCGGTGTCTAACAACTCCATCAATGAACTCGTGCATTACTCTCGATGAGACCTCCACAGCAAACACCCTCCCCTCCAAGCCGACCACGTCCGAGACATGACTGACAGTCGTACCTGTGGAGGCCCCTAAATAGAGAATTCTTGTATTGAGACCTATAGCAGAGACATCCATCCCTTTAAGGATCGATGCAGCTAACTTACTTCTATAGGGGTCCCAAACTCTATACTCTTTACTATCGTCAATGATGACCTCCTCGTTGTAGACCTTTACTCCTGGAGCGAGGCTGAGCGTAGCCAGTTTATCTCTTCTACCCTCCTGCTGAACGATGAAGATACTCACTAGGTTGGGATGCTTTAAAACCTTCACTTTCTCCGTCTCTTACCCCTCCTCCTCTTAACCCGCTTCTCAACCTTTACAGTGGGCTTAGAGTATTTCCTTCTTATTTCTTCCAACTTTTTTTCGAAGTCCTTCTTCAGCTCCTCCGCCCTGGATTCCCCGCCGAAAACGTCTATTCGAGTCGCGATCGTTATCTTGTTAGCTAGAGCTCTTGCAACCTTCCCCCTCAACCACCTAGGAGCTTGGTTTACAGCAGGATGTTGAAAGATGACACCATGCTTGGGTGGTTTAGCGCCTCTCCTCAACGCCCTGAATAAGGCTTTTTCAGCGCCCAGTAGTTGAACTGTGCTCGCCGGTAGCATGCCCAGTCTCTTGAGACCGCCCGATCTAGAGATCAGCTTGCCCGCTAGCTTGGCGCCTATCAGGGATGAGATATTAGGTGCGTATTCGTCCAGGACCTCTTCAATATATCTCTCTAAGTCATCTCTTATCTTGATCAGCCTCAAGAGAATTTCGGCGTGCTCTCTTATCGGCTTGAGATCCGACATGCCTACGTCGGCTCCCAAGGACCTCTCCGCGGCCGTAGCTATCTTCTCGGCTTTTTCCTTTTCGATTCCTAAGGAAAGAAGGTTCTCCAACGAGAACTCTTCCCTGGTAATCATTCTAGCCATCAAATTTGTATATGTGCTCGGTCTCTGTACATGCCTCTCGAGTTCTGGAAAGTGGATCCCAAACCATTCCCTAAGCCTCTCGTAAAAGAGGTTGATTGACTCGGTGTATTCTTCATTGGCGTTCACCGCGTGAATGATCACCTTGTCCATCTCTTCGAGGTCAGCTTTTACCTTGCGAGAAGCTAAAATGGTGAGTGCTCTGTGTAAAATATTTGCTCCTTCCTCAATGTCCCTCGCGAAGCCGGCATCAACGAGAAGTTTCTCCATCCTCGTGAGTCCTCTATAACTTGAATCCAATTTTACGCTGATTTCTTCCTTCATCAGTGGATCTGCGAGGAGGGGAGTGATGACATTCAACTGGTTTTTGAGGGCCAACGCGCGTAAAAACCTCAAGACATCCTCATCGATTCTGCCTTCCTCTAAACCCTGATATCTCTCAACGTTCTCCTCCAAGGTCTCTCCAAAACGGTGAACTTCGATGATTTTCCCTTTTCTCTCAACCAACAAACCTATAGGAGTGAGGTGAACCCAGACCATACTCTTCCTTGGCAATCTCCTCGGCCTCTCTCTCAACTGAAACGTGTGACTCCAGTAACCCTAAATATACTGGAATATGGAGACATAAATTATCTCGATGTCCTACTCCTTGATCTTCTCGGCCTCTGCTTTGACTTCGGCGTAGTCGAGGCCCGTAATCTTCGATATGATCCTCACAACCACCTTAAACCTAATTGGCACAGATCGATAGAGCAGGGCTACTTCGTCGACCCGCGCCACCCTGAGGATTCTGAGGCCGGCTACGTATATGGTGATGCCGATCACTATGAGGAAAGGTAGAAGTAAGCTGTACACTAGTACATATTCGATCCCCCACGGCAATAGACTCAGTATGACCCAGATCCCGTGTTGCCATAGGTAGTATACCACGACTCCCATCACTAGGGATGCGAGATAGGACTTCCACATGGCGGTCCAGTCCACCTCCAGCCCTATTCTCTTGTACATGAAGTAGAGACAGAGAATGAAGGTTGAAACAAGGAGAAGGGCTCTCCCTAGGCCTACAGATAACAACCCGAATATGGGAGTAAGGCCCACAAACAACACTATCTCAAGGAGGGTTCCGACGGCTGTGGCGTACATCACCTCTTTTGTTAACCCAGCTGCTATCAAGGCGCTCTGATAGAGAGTGCTGGTAGCCGAAATCCAGACACCTATCGCTATGACCATGAAGAGAGGGGCGACCCCGATGTACCGAGGACCAGCCAGTAGATCAATGATCGGATAGGCCAGGGCCGCGGCCCCTATAGATATAGGGGAGCTGAATATTATGATGTAGCGTCCGAGGTCCTTCACCTTCATGATCAGCTCTCTCTCACCGCTGCTGTGGAACGCCTCGGAGAGGTACGGTAGAACACCAATGTAGATGGCCATGGTTGCCGTGTTGAGGAAGGTGTTCCCCGAGGCGGCTACGTGGAACAAGGCTATCCAACTCAACCCAAAGAGAGCTACGACCGGTCTGTCCCCCCATTCGACTAGATAATTTGCGAGGTCAGCCACGAACATTGGAAGGCTCTGTCTAAAGAGGAGAGTCTTGTCATATCCTAAGAGGGGCCGGCCATAATCCTTGATAATTTCCATTAGAACTAAGACTAGGCAGAGACCCTCGCCAATAACCCATCCCGTAAGGATTCCTGTTAATCCATTACCCGTCATCACTAGGAAGATGGCTATTATCCTTCTTAGGGTGAAGCCGCCAGCGCTGTATACCGAGAGAACCTCAAATCTCTTCAGCCCTTCCATTCCCCCGCTCAGATGGAATCGGGTCGCGAAAATTAAGGTGGCGATCAAAAATAGGTAGGGATCAACACTCGGAGTCGTAAACATGAAGTGATAAAGGTAGATCAAAAAAAACGTTGTACCGATAGTAAACACAATTATGGGGATCAAACCGATGAGGAGGGAGGTCCAAAAGACCCTTTTCATCCTCTCAAACTCACCGACGGCGCGATGGCTCGAGATGAGCCTAACCATGATCTTCTTTAGGCCCAGGTTCCCTCCATAAGCTACAAGGTTTAACGCCACGAGAAGGAGTGCGTATAGACCCATCTCGTCTACAGAGAGAAACCTAGCGAAGATGCCAAAGGTGAGAAGGCTCAACCCGTAGATGACGCCCTGTTGCACGAATACAGCCGTTACGCTTCTCGCTACGTCGAATCCGAGCCTCGGCGAGCCCATCTACTCACCCCTTCGAAATAGCCTATAAAAAGAATGCGTTATCAAAGGAACACATAGAGAGTTCTTAAGTCTTCAATAATAGATGTAAAGAGCTTCACAATAGATGTGATTGTCCCTCTTCTTCAAGATTGAAACACCTTTTAACCTCAACACCCATAACCATTAGGAAAAAAAGATCATGTGTTTTAAGTGGAGGAATTGGAAAAATCCAAAGTTTTTCGGATAAAACTGTTTAGCTTGGCTTTGGTGCCCCTACTTTTAGCTGGATACTGGCTCTCATCCACGCGTTTATGACACGGCTGAAGTATATTGTTCGGTGAGGCACTTTAACCTGGATCTCAGCTTTCAAGGCTTCAATTATGTTTTATTTGTATTTTTGTTTGTATGTAATTTTTTTCTTTAGTATATAGAAATGGTTAGAACAGAAAAAATCCAAGCGATATTATTTACAATATATCAATTAGGTTCAATCTTAATTTTTAGGGCGGTTAATGATGGCACAATCGCAGAAAAGGTGTTCAAAAGGTTTAGTATCCTCTGATCATTCCTTCTCCTCTCAAGCAGGCTTAAAGATCTTAAAACAAGGTGGTAACGCTGTTGATGCGGCTATAGCCACTGCGGCGGCGTTATCTGTTATAGATCCGTACATGTCAGGCTTGGGTGGAGTGGGTGGTTATATGCTCATCTATCAACATGATCAAGAAAGGATTAATGGTCTTGACTTCATAGGGGCTTCACCGTCCGAAGCTAATGCAGATCTGTATTTATGTGACAAGCTCTGGGATGAATATAAATCCGCGGCTGATGGGATGCTTTCTGTTTTGGTTCCTGGAACACTGGCCGGCTGGGTTGCTGCACTTGAAAGTTTTGGATCGATGAGTTTGAAGGAAGTTATTTTTCCAGCCATAAAGCTTGCTGAAGGTTTTCCTGTTTCACAGAGAATTAGCAGGATGTATGAAGCTTTAAAGCCGCTCATACGATTCCCCGAATCTGTTAAAGTCTTTTACAAGAATGGCAAATTTCCTGGACCGGGAGAAACCTTGATTCAGGAAGACTTAGTGCGTACCCTCAAACTCATCGCTGAAGAGGGACGCGACGCCCTCTACAACGGCGTTATTGGGCGACAAATAGTAGAATACGTGCAGAAGAACGGTGGGATACTGGCCGAGGAAGATTTGGCTAGATACGAGGCGAAGTGGACCAAGCCATTAAGTACCACTTATCGTTCAACTAAGGTGTATAGCCCTTCTCCTGGGTCCTCAGGTATAACGATTCTTCAATGGTTAAACATTCTTGAAGACTACGATCTCTCTTGTATGAGGTGGGATTCAGCTGATTTTATTCATCTCATGCTGGAAGCCGGCAAGCTAGCTCTATTGGATGACGACAGATATAACACGGGGAAAGACTATGCAAAGATCCCACTCGATACCTTAATCTCTAAGAAGTATGCCAAGCAGCAGAGGCAGAGAATCGATCTTGATAGAGCCTNNTCGATACCTTAATCTCTAAGAAGTATGCGGCTGGCATAGAAACTTCATTGAAGTAGGTGAACCATTCTAGTTGGATGCGGCTATATACACTTCGACAGAGGGAGCTAAACGTCGCGTGAGAAGTGACAGCTGGAGTGATGTAGAGGAGCTACTTTTTCTAGGTGAGGAACCTCTTTACCACAGATCTCTTGGGCCATATAGCAGCGAGGGTGGAACGGGCAACCAGTCGGTATATTGATAGGGCTTGGAACATCCCCTTTCAGAATTATTCTTTTCATTTTAAGGGAGGGGTCGGGGATGGGGACGGAGGATAGGAGGGACTTTGTATAGGGGTGCTTAGGGTGTTGGAAGACCTCTTCGCTGGGCCCCTCCTCGATGATGCGGCCCAAATACATTACTGCTATCTTCTCCGACATATACTTCACTACGGTCAGGTCATGAGAGATGAACAGGTAGGCTAACTCCAGGTTACGCTGAAGTTCCCTCATCAAGTTCAGTATCTGGGCTTGCACCGATACATCTAGGGCCGAGACGGGTTCATCAGTCACCACCAGCTTTGGCTTCAAGACAATGGCTCGAGCTATAGCTACTCTTTGCCTCTGACCTCCGCTCAGCTCGTGGGGATAGCGATCTAGGAAGTGGCGTGGTAGACCTACCTGCTCCATCACTTCGACTACCAGTCTCTCTTTTTCACCTCCTTCTGCAATCTTGTGGGTTGTCAGAGGCTCTCCCACGATCTTGGCGAGGGTCATACGGGGATTGAGAGAGGAATAGGGGTCTTGAAAGACCATTGGGTCTTATCGAATACACCGAGAAAGGAAAGAAACTCTTTGCAGAAGATGTAAAGTAACTGCTCTGTCTCCATTTCAACAATCCACACGTCTATCGGGAAACTTCTACCTCGAAGAATCTTTGGGTGTAGAAGGTCTTAGTTTTAGTGGGTTTTAGTTAAACAATTTTAGAGGACATTGTTTTAAGTGGAGGAATTGGAAAAATCCAAAGTTTTTCGGATAAAACTGTTTAGCTTGGCTTTGGTGCCCCTACTTTTAGCTGGAGTTTTCGCTATACCTGTGCAGGCGTCCACATCATATACGATGCAGATAAAAGTCTATCGAGGCCGACCTCGTTCTTACTGCCAATAGTGCTTCGCTTTGCCGTAGGATAGCCCGCAACACTGGGAGCGGCCCTTACGCATGCGATGTCGGGAGTAGTAGGCAAGCAAGTATATACTATGTTTACACCTGGCTCTTCCCACATGGAAAGTGGAGGGTTAGGATCCTGATTAAACAGTCTGCCAATATGCCTGCAGATCCCATCTGGCTCAACATCCATCTCAATTCACCCTAGCTTCCCCCACTTTTTTATTAAGCGGTTCTCCTTTGCTCTTTCTCTTCTTACTCTCTGGCACCTTTCGCCTGTCTTCTTCACTTCTTGTACGTGACTTTTTATTATAAATTTGAAGACCTTTAACAACAAGAAGGGCAGATGAGAGATTTCCTGCAGTTTCGCAAACTAATTAAAAATATGCTGAGAAAACTGCGAATGGAGATTCACCTATCCCTGTCAATATACTAGTTAATGAAGCGCACATGACTATTTGATATATCTGTTCTAATATTCGGGAATCCTCCCCTTGTGATATGGATGAATAATCTTAAATAGTACATTTTATTTTATATTGGATAAATTATCCAATTAAGAGGCGATAAGAGATGTACGGTAGAAGTGGTTTAACATCGTTTGGTGCCATGTTTATTACGTCAATTTTGGTTTTTAGTATGGTCGGCCAGGTTTTCGCTTTTCAAGAAATGGGTGACGCCCTAGACTATTTGAGAGGCAGACAAAGCTTCGACGGGGATATTGGTGGTTTTGCGGTTTCGGCTTGGGTCGTTATGGCTTTGGCGGCGAGCGGTGAGGATCCCCATGAATGGAGGGCAGATGAGGGGGCTCCATCGATCATAGATTATCTGAGGGATAACTCTCATATGAGTGATAAGCCAACGGATTACGAGAGATTCATTTTAGCCTTGACCGCAGCCAAGGAGAATCCGAGAAGTTTCGGGGGAGTAGATTACCTTTCAAAGCTGATGGGCTACTATGATGGCGGACAGATCGGTGATAAAGAGCTTTTAAACGACGATTTCTGGGGTGTTCTCGCATTAGTTTCTGCAGGAGAGAGACGATCCCAAATAGTTCAGGCCAGCGTAGAATACATCGTTGATAACCAGAACAATGATGGTGGATGGAGCTTTGCCATTGGAAGGACAAGTGATGTGGACGACACAGCTGCTGCCGTGATGGCCCTGATTTCTGCAGAGCAAGACCCAGGTTCAGAGGCGATAAAGAAGGCGGTTAGCTACTTGAAAGCCAGTCAGAGAGACGACGGGGGCCTTCCATGGGATACAGTCTCTGATGCCTCTAACGCCCTTTCCACCTCTTGGGCGGTCGGTGCGATAACCGCGGCGGGAGAAGATCCCACGGCAGCAAAGTGGACGGTGAATAATAGAAACCCTATAGATTTTCTCTTGAGCCTGCAAGACGCTGACGGCGCTTTCAAATGGACGGCCACCTCTAGGTCTAGACCCGAGTATACAACCTCATGTGTGATACCTGCTCTGTTAGGTAAATCCTATCCAATTGTTATCGACCCTAAGGTGACGGTGAGAGTAGAGGGGGAAGACTCAACGATCTGGAGTGGAACCGTGTCCCTCTCAGGTGATTTCACCTTCACCGCTCATAACAGCGGCAACACCTATACGATGTCAGCTGAGAGTCCTTTGGGGGCCCTCGAAGCGGCATCCAACATCGGTGGATTCAGCTATACGGTAAACGACCAATGGTACCCACCGGATTTATTTGTCAATGATATTGAGGGAGAGACCTCGTGGATGTTTAGAGTTAATGGCGTATCTCCATGGTATGGTGCCGGCTATAGTTGGCTTGCCAGTGGTCCCGCTCTGTCGAATGGCGACGAAATACTCTGGTATTACACTAGCACCTGGATGGAACGGCCTCTCCGAATCTCAGTCTCCGAAACCCAAGTCTATGTTGCCGAAACATTCACGGTGACCGTGACCACCACTGAAGAGGACTACTATCACGACCCAGCGAATCCTTGGCCTAACGTAAATTGGGTGCCCGTTTCAGACGCCACGGTCCACGCAGACAAGGACTACCTCACAGATACGAATGGAGAAGCACTGATCACTATAGAAACATCGGGAACCTACAATGTCTACGCGGAGAAGGACAGCTACATCCGAAGCGGAAAAACTCAAATCCATGTGGAAGAGGGTAAACCGCCAATTCCATGCCATGTTTGGTTAGAGGTCGATAAGGCTGTTGCGCCTTTAGGAGACAGTGTAGTCATAAGTGGCAGGAGAGATCCAGAAGAACAAGAGTTCAACCCTTATCGGATACATCTATACTGGAAATATCCTTGGCAAAGAGGTTTTTCTAAAGCTAAACTTATAGAGACATTTCCCTCTGATGAGAACGGAACCTTCACCTACGAATGGACTCCGAGTGTCTCTGGTAACTTCGAAATATTTGGTTACGCATCAGGACATTTTACTGTAAATTCAGCATTCCTCAAGGTTGTTCTCCCTCTAAGCGGAGTTTCAACGATTGATGTTACAAAGGCTGAATTTGACTCCATCTCTGATATCCATTCAGTGAACATAACGTTACGGAACAACGATCAATATTTCAACCATGAATTTGTACTCTTAATTCAGGTTAAAAACGACGGAGTTGTAACATCCATAACTTATGTGACAGACGTTATACCTAGAAATCAAAGCAAATCAATAGCATTCAGCGTAGAAGGTTCAAAGATAGAAATCTATATCTGGAAGAGTTTAGATACTCCAGAACCCCTCACAAAGATGGTGATCCTAAACGCGGCTTAGATCTTACTTGAATAATGCACATGTCGGATCATCGACTCCTTCACAACATAAGGCTGTAACCCGTGCTCTACGGCATATTCCGTCACCGTGATTTGATCTTGAATAGACAATCCCTCAACCCTAGAGGGAGAGACATATGGGTGTCTCGGCGAGCTACGAAAAAAATCCTAGCCATTTTGGGCATCTCAGTTATCATCGTCGCCGTCACCGTGTGCCTTAACTTCGACCTGACTTTGAATCGAGAAACCTCGAAGATAAAAGTTCGTATAATCGCAAGCAACAACTTCGGAAAAGACCTGATGTTTGACGAGGAGAGATACGTTTCTCCCGAATCTTCGGCCATTGATGCATTGAGGGAAGTTGCGGAGGTTGAGACGGCTTATGGAGGAGGATTCGTTAACAGCATAAACGGCGTAAATTCTAAATACACTGGAACCAGTATGGTTAAACAAGACTGGTTTTTTTATATCAACGGTATCTTTGCAAATGTGGGAGGCCTTGAATACAAACTTAGTGACGGTGACGTGGAACAATGGGATTTCCACAATTGGAACTTCAAGACCCATGTTACGGCCACTATCGGATTCTTCCCAGAACCTTTCTTACATGGATACGGTGGAGAAGTCCGTAAAACCATAGTCGTATATGAGGAAAACTTGGAGGAAGAGGCAAGACTCGTTGCGAGGGTCTTGACTGAACTAGGCGTAGAAAACGTTTCAACTCTTGATGAAAGAGAACTATCCAGTGATGAAAGAGGCGGTTCTAACCTAATTATACTGGGAACTATTGGCTCAAAGACCATTTCAGAATTGAATGAAATCCACGAAAGACTCGGATTACACGTCTATTTTAAAGGGAGTGAGATGGTCGTTCTCGACTCAAAGGGACAGATAACAGAACAACATGCTAACGGAGGAGTTATTCAGGCCTCCCAGAACCCTTGGAACCCCAAGGGTACGATGGCAAGTGAAAATGTAGTATGGACGATAGTTGGCATAGACGAAGAAGATCTGAAAAATACTATTGATGTTCTGATCGAAAGGCGCAGTGAATTCCAATATTCCTTTGCAGTTACGATGGTGGAGGACCAAATATGCCGTATTCCATGACGCTGACTTACAAAGACGAAGACTCAGCTATCCACAAAATCAACGTTTCATGTAAGCTAGCATGGTTAAGCGGAGTAATGATACTAAGCTTGATCTTCGATAATCCGATCTACCTTCTATTGCTATTCCTTTCAACGTTGCCAATCGTCACTTTAGCCAAGATATTCTCGAGATGGTTGTCTTTTATGAAGTTCACGTTGCTTCTCTGCCCCATCATAATACTTATAAACATACTTTTCTCAAATGTCGGGGAGCATGTGGTCTATAGGGTTCCATTACAGATACCCTTCATAGGCTATCTAGCGATAACCCTAGAGAGCATATTCTTCGGTGTCGCAATGTCCTTGAGGCTTTGCGTCATAATGTCGGCATTCACGATACTGACCTTCACTATACATCCAGACGACCTTATGCTACAGATGATAAAACTGAAGGTTCCATACAGATCGGTGATGGTTGTATCCCTCTCAACCAGATTCTTTCCAACCCTGCTCAGAGACGTAGACATCTTGATGGATGTCCAGCGATCCAGAGGCGTGGAACTTGATAAGGAAGGTGTGATGAGAAAGATCAGAAACAGAATGCCTATCCTCATCGCTCTACTCTCCAATTCATTGGAGAGAGCAATCCAGATCGCCGAGGCCATGGAGGCAAGGGCGTTTGGATCAAAGGAGAAGCGAACAGCCTATAAGAAGATAGATATGAGCAAACTTGACTATGTTATTCTGGCATTCATGTTCTCCCCACTGATCTTCGGCGTGCTGATAAGACTTTTAGATTACGGGAGTTATCGATACTATCCAGCCTTACAGGCTGTGAGAATGGATGGAGTTGAACCCTGGGTGATACTAGCCCTATCTCTTCTTCTGTTCTCCCTAGCGTTTTCTTCGATTTTGTATAGGGGGATCCGCCAATTTGATTAGGTTCGAAAACTTCACATTCTACTATTCCGATGCTGAAAGACCAGCTCTTGAAGACATCAATCTAAACATTCTGGATGGGGAGTTCTTACTCGTATCGGGTCCCACCGGTAGCGGTAAGTCCAGCCTATGTAGGTGCCTCAATGGACTGATACCTAACTTCTATGGGGGGCATTTATTCGGGAGAGTTGAAGTACAGGGTCTTGATACAAGTGAACACTCGACCAAAGAACTGGCTGAGATAGTTGGCATGATCTTTCAAGACCCTGAGAATCAACTTTTCACGGTTGACGTGGAAAGAGAGATAGCCTTCGGCCTGGAGAACCTAGGTTTCTCTGAGAACATCATCACAAAAAGAATCGAAGAAGCTTTGGATGCGGTCGGTATCTCTCATCTACGTTACAGACAACTTCAGGAACTCTCGAGTGGAGAGAAGCAGAAGACGGCTCTGGCATCTGTTATGGCTCTACACCCCGACATTCTAGTTTTAGATGAGCCGACATCCCAGTTAGACCCCAAGGGAGCCGAAGAGATTCTTATGGTCGTAGAGAAGTTGAACGATGAGTTAGGCATAACGGTTGTCCTAGTTGAACATAGGCTGGACAGAGTCGTTCATCACGTTGACAGGATGCTGCTAATGTGTGATGGCAGGGTCCTGAGGGATGGAAGTCCCAGAGAGATTCTGAGAAGTGGTGAGATAGAGAGTATAAGAGTAGGTGTACCTCCTGTAGCTAGACTTATCAAAGAGCTGGCTAGAAGAGGCGTAAAGGTGAAAAAAACCCCACTGACGGTGAAGGAGGCCAGGCCAATCCTTGACCAAGCCTTTAGAGAAACAAGTTTCACCCCAAAAGAAGAAGAGAGACCCAAAGGAGACCTCATCATCGAGATCAGAGGTCTAAGCTACACCTATCCTAACGGGCCTATAGCCCTCAAAAACATTAACTTGAAGATTCATGAAAGAGAATTTGTCTCCATAATAGGGCGAAACGCGTCAGGGAAGACTACCCTAACAAAACATTTCAATGGGCTCTTAAAGCCGACGCAGGGAAACATCGCCATTTACGGGGTTGACACGAGCAAAGCTAGTGTCGCCGAGTTGGCACGAATGGTCGGATATGTGTTTCAAAACCCCAATGTCCACCTCATCGGAGAGACGGTTGAGGAGGAGATCCTCTCAAGCCTAAAACACCTAGACCTCTCCGAAGACGAGATAGAGCAAAGGGTTACCCAGGTCCTTGAAGAGTTCAGCCTCCTACCTTATAGAGACCAGTATCCACGATACCTAAGCGGAGGGGAAAGAGAAAGAGCTGCCATTGCCTCGGTAATCGCTAGGAGTCCCAAGATACTTGTTCTAGATGAACCTACCAGGGGAATGGACTACGGGTTAAAAAATGACCTAATGGGATTTCTAGATAAATACAGGAAGAGAGGTAACACGATAATCCTCGTAACCCATGACATAGAGACCGTTGCAGATTACTCCGACAGAGTCATATTAATGAGCGAGGGAAGGGTCATCCTAGACGGCCCTAAGAAGGAGACCCTATCAAAAGCACTGCTTTTCTCCCCACAAATCAACCGCCTAGTTCAAGCCTATTCAAAGTACGGCGTCCCAAGCAACATCCTCACGGTTGAGGATGCTTTGAGAGTATTGAAATGAGAAGGAGCCGAATCCTCTTCTTTATCATGCTATGCATATGCGATCCTTTCTCGATTGCCCAATTATCATTCCCAGGTTTGCAACTAGATTTTCTGAGCAGCCCTGGGGGCTTAAGTTTAATGGTCACAATAGTTATCGCACTGATCTTGATAGCTTTCTTCTTCAAATTCGGGTCTTCCAAAAATAGCTCGAAGGAGATAGCGCTAGTTTCAATCCTGGGTGCCGTCTCAGCAGCAGCTAGGGTCCCCTTCGCCGCGATACCAGGCATTCAACCCAGTACATACCTCATAACCTGTTCGGGATACGTCTTTGGACCGATGACCGGGTTCATGGTTGGACTTCTAACTCCTCTGATTTCAAACTTCTTCCTGGGTCATGGCCCTTGGACTCCATATCAAATGTTTGCATGGGGTCTGGTTGGAGTGTCAGCCTCCTATGTAAGGAGACTAAAACCTGGAAAGAGAGGGCTTATGGTCTTTAGCTTTTCATGGGGCTACTTTTACGGCGTGATAATGAATCTCTGGTTCTGGGCTTCATTCATCCATCCACTAACATTTACGACATTCATCATAAGCTTGAGTCGAAGCTTCTGGTTCGATACACTTCACGCGATTGGAAACATCACTTTTATAGCGGTTCTTGGAATGAAAACGGTGGGGATATTCGAACGCTACAAAAAAAGATTTAGGGTAGAGATCATGAAACAACTAAGTATAAGAAGTTCCTCCTCATAGGGCGAATCTGTTTGAAGGTCTTTGATCTACTCGAAAAAATTGTGGACGCCAAAATCATAGGTCCTAAACCCTCCTTCTCTAAGATTCACGCCGCTAATGCTTTACTGGTTCTCGGCAAGGAGAGGCTTATTGGAAGGAGCACTTTGGCAAAACGAATTAACATAGGTCCAGGCGCTGTTAAAACTCTGGTAAGCAGACTAAAAGAAGAAAACATGATAATCGTTAGAAGAGGAGGTATCGTCCTCTCCAGAAAAGGCCATAAGATGTATGAAGAAATGATCGGCAAGATGCCGGTGTTCACTAGGTTCGATGATGGAAAATTGGCGATTAGTGACCATAACATGGTTGCGGTTGTTAGAGGAGCAGCGGACGAAGTGTCAAATGGTCTTAGACAAAGAGACAGTGCCATCACAGCTGGAGGGTTTGGAGCCACAACCCTGATCTATAAAGACGATCGCTTCTATATTCCACCCGAAACCGCGGAACATATCGATAAGTATCCCAACTCGGTGTGGGAGCGATTGAAGGCACTCAACTTGAAACAGGGAGACGTGATAATTATAGTTAGTGCAGACTCAGATACGAAAGCTGAGTTAGCTACCTTATCCGTGATCTGGACATTAATAAAACATGACCAAGCAGGACATCTATGAGAATCTGAAGCTGATAATGGAGCAAGGGTGTATAATCTATACTGAATACATCAGCTCCAGCGGATCCAATACGAATATACGAGTAGTGGACGCGTCAAGATATTCCATCCTCCCCGTGGTCACGATTACTGCGATTCCCTGGCACTCATACCCATAGCTTTTTCGTCTAGGGTAATTCCATCTCTGTCTTGATCAGATTATGTTTCTAGGTTTTGAAGAACAGCTCGTATCTTATTAATACAGGTTCTTCATCAGAGTTCTTTTTTAACTATATCTTAGTTTCTTTATAGATAGCGAGGCCTTTTACCCTTGACCAATAAAGACGAACATGGACATTTAAGGTCATCTTCATTAGGGAACATGGACGATCCAGCTTTTGTCGAAGCTTGTAGAGAGATAGCGAAGCAGATATGTGAAGGGAATGTTAAGACAGAGAAAGAGATCTCGAGGATCAAGGCAGAAGCCTGCAGAAGATACAGACTACAGAAGTTCCCGTCAAACCCCGAGATAATCCGCCACTCAGGTCCTTACAGAGTGGAGACAACCCCCATCTTAAGACTTAAACCCACTAGGGGTATCTCAGGTATTGCCATCATCTCCATTATGACCGAACCCTACGAATGTCCCCACGGACGATGTACATATTGTCCCCACTACGTCGGTGCACCAATCTCTTACACAGGGCAAGAACCAGCTGCGAGACGAGGCATAGAGAATTTATTTGATCCAACACGTCAGATCAGGCAGAGGCTGAAGCAGCTAGAGGAGATTGGTCACAGAACCCAGAAGGTTGACCTCATCGTACAAGGGGGCACTTTCAACACTACCCCTGTGGCCTATCGAGAAAGATATATGATAGGCGTGATGGAGGGAATTCTAGGCTGGAGGCCGAAGACCTATGAAGAGTCATTAACTGCCGCCGAGAGTAGCCACTACAGGCTTGTAGGAATGACTTTGGAGACGCGGCCAGACCAAGTAGGTGAGGCTCAGATCAACTGGATGCTCAAGAAGGGCTTCACCCGCGTGGAATTAGGGGTGCAGACTCTCTTCGACGATATATACATGAGGGTAAAGAGAGGTCATAAGGTAAAGGATGTTGTAGAGGCGACGAAGAGGCTTAAAGATTCGGTCTACAAAGTTTGCTATCACATCATGTTAAACCTTCCTGGCACCGATTGTAAGAGAGATCTAAAAATGTTTGAGGCGTTATTTAGAGATGAACGTTTCAAGCCAGACGCTCTAAAAATATATCCAACACTGGTACTTGAAGGAACAGAGTTATACGAGATGTGGTTGAGAGGAGAGTACAAACCATATCCAGTTGAGAGGGTTGAGGATATTATCGCCAAAACCAAAAGGATAATACCTAAGTGGGTGAGGATACAACGAATTCAGAGGGACATACCTGCCAATCAAATTGTTGCCGGCGTCAAAAAAGGAAATCTCAGAGAATGCGTGTACGAAAAGCTTAGCCAAGAGGGGGCTCGATGTCAGTGCATAAGATGTAGGGAGGTCGGGCACGTGGAACGAAGACTCGGTGTGAGACCAAGATCCGAAAACATACACCCAGCGATTGAGAGATACCTTGCCTCTGATGGAGAGGAGCTCTTTCTCTCTTACGAGGACGTGCAGCAAGACATCCTTATTGGTTTCCTCAGGCTTAGACATCCTTCGGAAGAGGTCCACAGACCCGAGATAAGGAGCTCGAGAGCAATGTTGGTCAGGGAGCTCCACGTCTATGGACCCGTGGTCCCTCTGGGATCGAGGGAGGAACAAAGCTGGCAGCACCATGGATATGGAAGGAGGCTGCTAAGAGAAGCAGAAAGGATTGCAAAGGAGGAATATGATGCCTTAAAGCTGGTGATCATCTCTGGAGTTGGAGCTAAACCATACTACTATAGGTGGGGATACAAAAGAGACGGACCCTATGTGTCAAAAGAACTGTAGCTAACGTAAAGCGGTGAACCACATCGTGTGCATCCTCAATTCAAGGATTGACTCAGCAACTTCTTCCAGAATGCCTTGAAATTTTTAAGAGGCATGTGGTGAGTAAGTCAGTATTCTTAGTGAAATTTTTTAGGTTATCTCGATCTTCATCTCCTTCTTAGCCATCAAAGGACCTCCACACCTCGTGTCAAAGCTCAGTACTGTAGGCTCACCGTATCTTGTATGTTCAAAAAATAGATATTGGATGATGACCATAATCTCCATAGATATTGGGTGAGAGCCATCTTGAAATCAGAGCTCAGGGGCTATGTGGGAAGAGTTAGGGAGCTTCTTTCCTCCCTTAACATAAAGGTGGGAAGTGAGGTGGAGATCGAGACAAAAGGAAAGAAAATCAGGGGTGCACTGATGCCTAGGCATGAGCTGGCCGATAGTAAGCACATCGTCATAAAATTAGAGAGTGGTTACAATGTAGGCATCAGATATACTCCAGATCTCAAGATCAGACTCCTTAGTCATGGCGAAGCCCAGTCAGCAACAGTACCGGAGAGACCGGAAAAGATAGAGGGTTTACCCCGTGTCTCAATCCTAGGTACTGGTGGAACCATCGCCAGTAAGGTAGACTACCGTACTGGCGCCGTCAGACCTGCTATCTCCGCCGAAGAGCTCGTGGAAATTCTGCCGGAGCTCAGGGAGTACGCGGCCGTGGAGCCTGAAGTCATCATGAGCATTTACAGTGAGAACCTGACAGTGAAAGACTGGATCAGGATAGCCACAGAAGCGGCAGATAAAATAAGGCGGGGGACGGATGGGATCGTGATTCTCCACGGAACTGATACCCTGGGATATACGTCGGCCGCTCTCAGCTTTGCTTTGCAGAATCTCCCTGTACCGGTGGTCATGACGGCCTCTCAGCGCTCATCCGACCGCCCCAGTTCCGACGCGGCTCTTAACCTCATCTCCGCTGTCGTCGCCGCCGCCAAGGCACCTTTCGCAGAGGTGGCCGTGGTTATGCACGAGAATCCTTCAGATGAAGTGGTTGTCCTTCACAGAGGTACAAGAAACCGGAAGAACCATACGAGCAGGAGAGACGCCTTCCAGACGGTTGACGCTACACCCTATGGCAGGGTCTTTAAAGGTAGTGTTGAAATGTTCGGAGACGGCTACCGAATCAGAGACCCTGAGAGGGAGCTTAACCTAAACACAAGATTCGACGAGAGAGTGGCTCTGATAAAGTTTCACCCCAACTTCAGACCTGAGATCATAGACTTCCTCGTGGATAAAGACTACAGAGGACTGGTTTTCGAAGGTTCGGGGTTGGGCCACCTCAACAGTCCCTGCTTTCCCTCCATCAAGAGGGCTGTCGACCAAGGTATAGTCATATGCATAACCTCTCAATGCATCTGGGGAAGGACCAACCTTAGGGTCTATGACAACGGGCGAGATCTTCTCAAGGCAGGAGGTTTCCCTCTGGAGAACATGCTTCCTGAGACGGCCTACGTGAAGCTCATGTGGGTACTGGGCCAAACAGATGACTCTGAAGAGGCCAAGGAGATGATGCTTACCGACATCGCCGGTGAGATTACAAAGTTTAGTCCCCCTGCCTCTCAAAGGGGCTTCTAATTCAATCTCCCGCTTTAATTTCCCTGAGGAAATCCGCCAACCTTTCTACAGCAGCCTTCAAGATTCTCTCACCCTTCTCTTTCGTAGCTTTTGTAGGGTCTCCCTGTGTTCCGGAATCGGTTCCTCTGTCCTTCACCGACGGAAGTGCTATCCTAACTCTTTTCGGAGAAAAGAAGTCATAAGACCAGAACTTAGACTTTGAATTTAAAAAGCACTTCTCCGCCTCTTCCATGTCGGCGTCGTAGCCTAAGGAAAGAGCCAACGACGTCTCCACCTCATCGGCATGGAACTGTGTCTCTGTCTCCGCGACCTCCCTCATCACGTCTGCCACAAGTTCAAAATAGTTTACCAAAGCGAAGAACGCTCCCGTTTCTTCTTTCAGATCTGTAATAGCAACTTGGAGGAGGGGGGCATGTCCATAACCGCCGTGTCCGTTAACAATGACAATCTTCCTGAAGCCATGGTGCACCAAGCTCCTACAGATATCCATGACTAAGCTCTTCAGTGTCTCCGGCATCAACGTTATCGAACCGGGAAAATCCATATGCTCCCTGGAAACCCCGTAACAAATAGAAGGCACAACAATGGCCTTTACGTCCTCGAAGACTTCTTCGGCTGCCCTCTGAGCAATGTTAGAAGCTATAAATACATCAGTTTTGAATGGTAAGTGTCTCCCATGCTGTTCCGTGGAGCCCACCGGGATCAGGGCCACATCAGATACTTCCAATTGATCTTTCACCTCAGACCAAGTCATCTCAGCCAACAAGATTTTCTCCTTCACAGAACCACCTACCTATGAAAAACGATCGATCACTTATTAGAATTTCTCGTTGGAGATATACCCACTATCTCCGACACATTTATCCCCTTAGGGGTTTCCTCGAGAGCTATTCCTTGCTTCTATTAGTAGATAGGAGTTATCGATATAACTGATGATTCAGTTATTTGCGGTCCTCGGAGGTTTCAAGAATATCGATATTAGAAAGGCCAAAATGGATACAATCTCTCCCAGTAAGAAGGCTGATTGATAGTTACCTGATAGATCGAAGATGAGACCCCCTAGTGTGGGACCCAGGAGTCCTCCCAATCCCCAGCCGGTAGATAGGATCCCCATCAAAATGCCGGCATGCCTGAGCCCGAAGAAATCCCTCATCATATTAGGATACTGAGGCACCCATCCTCCATATGAAAATCCAAAGATTATGGCGAAGACATAGAGCATCCATAGATTGCCTGTGAAGATAATTAGAAACATGGAACTCGCCTGCACAGCGTAGGTGATCGAGAGGATGCGGATTCTCCCGATCCTATCCGAGAGGGCACCCATAACCACCTTTCCAAAGATGCTGCTGAAACCAACTGCTCCCAAAGCTACTGCCGCCAAAGCTCCTGAAATATCGATATTTATAGCGAAGGGCACCATGTGAACCAACACCATGGACTCACAGAGGCAGCCGAAGACAAATGTAGTATAGATCATCCAAAGGGATTTTGATTTCAGGGCATGTCGAGTCTCAAATCTCAATTCATCTGGTTCATTTAAGCCTCCCACGGCTCCAACCACTTCATGAAGTGCAACAGGCTTTATCTTAGCCTCGACCACCTCTTCTTGACCATAGGGGCTGAGGCCCATTTCTTGGGGGCTGCTTCTCAAAGCTAGAGCCGAAGCCATGAAGAGAATGAGGAGGAAGACACCCTCCACTAGAAAAGCCATACGCCAGCCGATAGTTGTGATAAGATAGTCCGTGGCAGGAGCCGCGATAAAGGTTCCGACACCCACTCCTGTAGAGATTACTCCCATTACGAGGCCCCTTTTCTTTAAGAACCATTTGTTAAGTGTGCTTACGACGGGCACCCAGAAGGCACTTGACCCAACTCCTATCATAACCCCCCAGAAGAGATAGAGTTGCCAGAGGGATGTCACAAGGCTACAAAGGGTCGACCCTACTCCCACCAAGATGGCGCCTATGCCCACAGCCAACCTAGGCCCATGTCTGTCATAGAATCGCCCCATAGGTATTACGCAGAGACTGTAAACCGAGGTTTGGATGGAGAAAGCTAGAGATGTAGCTGTGCTTGACCAACCGAATTCATTTATAAGAGGTTTGAAGAAGACACCGTAAATGAAAAAGTATCCCCAAGCCGAAGTGATTATAAAAGAGGCGGCCACTATGATCCAACCATAAAAAAAGGGAGCTGTACCGCCTTTCATCCTCCAAGCTAAGTGCATTAGGATATTCACCTGAACTCAATAGACAAGTACACGCGATGATCAGGGATAAAAAGATTTTCACCTAAACTAGAAGTTTTGAAAAGTTTGGTTCTATCAAGAGGCACTTGTGTTTTACTTGAATTGAAATACTAAGTGTACCATTGAAGGAATTACTTACTGTGTATCTCTGGAGTCAATGCAGTCAGTCTTCTGTCGAATCAATCATAAAAAAAGTTAGCTTTCTAAAACGATCCATAGGTAATTCATCTCCATTTAAAAGAATACTAGTGATGTGCGATACGGTTGGAAAAAATTGTTAGATCTTTAGCTTATGCGTCGATAGCACTTTCATTGGGCTTTATTTTATCGGTACATATATCTCGGTAATGGCTTCCTCCAACCCAACTTCTCTTGGGTCGTTCAAATAGGCCTCTCTAGTAGGACCAGCTATTTTCTTTCCATTCTTTTCGATCCAGGCAAATATCTTTTCATAAGTTGGCTCGCATTTATCGTAAGGACCTTTATGGATTATCTTTGCCATTTTCCCGCCAGGAAGAGTATAGCATTTTATCTCTTTTGTCTCTTCTATATTCTCTGCGATTGGCGCTGCAACTTCTATGAGTGCATTTCCTGTTTTGTCTGCTTCCATGGCCTCTTCTGCTGTTTCATGACATACAAAAATCGGTGGAGCCGTGAACGTTGCGCCTCTTTTTGTCGCATATTCATAGAGTCTTGGTAGCAATTCAGCTATTTCCCGGTAATGTCCTCTCTTCCTTATTCCTGTAACAAGTTGTGGTTTAACATCAACAACAGTTACCTCATCCATTGTAGCCAACTCACGTACTTGTCCATTGATAATCCTTTTTCAAATATTAACATTTCCGTAAGTAGGTAAGCATGCAAATATGAAATTAGAATTGGAAATAGAGAGTTTGATATGAAAAAGACTAACAGGATTACAGTCACCAACCGTGGTTGTTCCCCTGTGGGTCAGAAGGCCAGGCGACATCAGATATGCTTAGGGGATTAAAGAGATGCTTCTGGGCGAATTCAAGCGTACTCAATCCGGTCGTTTCTTGGATGATGGCTGAGAGAAGATGTGGTGTAAAGTGATGCCTCCCAAAGGAGTAACTTAGAACTGAAACATCTTTTTATGTTAGGAGGTTTTCTTTAACCATTAAACTTGGTGAGGAGTTTTGAGTTTAGAAAAGTCAAAGTAAGTTGCTGGTTAGGTTTTACTCTTTCCATGTTTATATTCTTAGATTATTTATCATTGATCTGAAGTGAGTATGTCATGTATGAGTACAAGTTTGTAAGAGTTGATTTAGAGGGGATATTTACCAGAAAACCAAGAGCGGATCATCACAGGTTGATTGAGGAATATTCGAAAGAAGGATGGAGACTAGTTCAAATATTTTCTCCAGCAGTTTCAGTTCGTGGGGCAGGATCTCCAGATTACTTTGAACTCATCTTCGAAAGAAAAGTAGAATAATTATAGGAATTACTCAAAAGGAGAAACTCACAATACAAAATGAAAAGCTTGTAGGTACGTGGAAAGTTGCTTCATTTGAACTTCGAAGCTCGAGTGGCGGTTACCCGTATGGAATGCAATAAATGTGGTGAATGCTGTGAGATGACTGAGATGCCTCTATCTGTGGGGGACATCGAGAGGTTAGAGGCTTTGGGCTACCGCAGAGAGAAGTTCACCGTAAAAGACAGAGAGGGGTTAAGGAGGTTGAGGAACATAGATGAAAGATGCTACTTCTACGATCCAGTTAAAAGAAGGTGTCGAGTCTACCGCCACCGCCCGTTGGGATGCTATCTCTACCCAGTTATATACGATAGCGATAAGGGCATATCCATAGACAACTATTGCCCGATGGCTCATACAGTAACGCAGAGGGAGTTGGCGAGGAAGGGAAGAGTCCTGATGAGGCACATAGCCAAGATATACAGTGAAAAGAAGTCCCTTTATGGCTATTAACTGTACGAACTCTTTAACCTGTGGTTAAATGTAGGGGTTTAAGTTTAGACTTCTCATGGGTTTGTCACCTTAGACCTGGTTTTCTAGCTTTGCTTTGACCTGGGGGATGGTTGTGGTGTAGGCGATATTACATAATTCCCTTCCTTTTTTGTTTCAATTTTTTCTTGCTTGGTTTCAGCTTCATCTCTATTTGCTATGGTTTTCCGCATACTTTCTGTTTTGTAACGCATATCTTACTATTTGAGTTTTTTGGCTTCGTCAATCCACTTTAAAACTCTCTTTTCTGAGATCTGAAGCTTCTCTGATAGTTCTTTTGGTTTAAAATCTGCCAAGTCCTCAACAGAGTTTATACCGCAAGACTTCAATTGTTCTACCCACTTAACCCCGATTCCCTTTATGCTAGTCAGCTGCGTAGGATGGAGGGGGATTGTAGACTCTGTCTTTTCACGCTCCACCTCTTTCTTTGCG